>ERZ1036470.872-NODE-872-length-10800-cov-18.627268_pt1 | contig 10800 bp, 8 predicted proteins | sample MGYA00514232_ERZ1036470 | MGnify/ENA primary metagenome ERZ1036470 (study PRJEB33795, sample SAMN09464898) | human gut metagenome | isolation source: Bloodstream | host: Homo sapiens | place: USA: Stanford, California | collected 2016-02 ... | reverse complement strand
ACCTGCTCGTCAACATGAAAGGCCTAGAACAGATGGTAGATGCCGTTGGTGGCGTGACGGTGACATCACCACTCAGCTTTGAATATGAAGGCAAATCCTTTGTCAAAGGCCAGTCGTACGATTTGAGTGGTAGCGATGCACTGAAGTTCTCGCGGATGCGCTACGATGATCCTCAAGGGGATTATGGCCGTCAAATGCGGCAACAGCTTATTTTGACGTCGGTTATTGGGAAGCTTAGGAAGAATCCAACGACTGTATTAAGTCAAAGCTTCTTAGATGCTGTGGGTAAAAACGTTCGTACCGATGTCTCCCTAGGATCAGTTAAAAACCTGGCAATGGATTATCGCGATGCTGGTAATACCATTAAGAGTGATCAGCTACATGGCACAGGCCAGAACATTGATGGACAAGATTATGAAGTTATGTCTGATTCTGAACTTACTCGGGTGCATGATGTGATTCAGAATGCGTTGAACGCAAAATAAGAAAACAGATAATAAATGGAACCACCATGAATTGATCAAATTTCAAATCAATTCATGGTGGTTCCTTTATTTCTCGGGTAATTGAAGTTAAGTTCAACTTATTGACTGTTCTTCTTGTACTTCGCTTCAACCGCAGACTTTTCATCTTGCCACCAGCTACGATGATCGGTGTACCACTTAATGGTGTCCGCCAAGCCTTCTTCAAAGTCGGTATATTGCGGTTTCCAGCCTAACTCTTCGCGGGTCTTGGAAGCATCGATGGCATAACGCATATCATTACCTGGGCGATCTTTAACCTGATCATAATAGTCAGTCGGTTTGCCCATGAGCTTCAAGATCAATTCGAGCACGGTCTTGTTATCCTGTTCGCCATTAGCCCCGATTAAGTAAGTTTCGCCAATCTTGCCTTTAGTCAAAATGTCCCAGATGGCGCTGGAATGATCATTGGTGTGAATCCAGTCACGGACATTCTTACCGGTGCCATAGAGTTTTGGCTTAATGCCACTCAAAATATTGGTGATTTGTCGCGGAATGAACTTTTCAATATGTTGATAGGGGCCATAGTTGTTGGAGCAGTTAGAGATGGTCGCCCGAACGCCAAAGGAACGTGCCCACGCATGAACAAGCATGTCACTGGCAGCTTTGGTTGAAGAATAAGGGCTTGAAGGGTTGTAGCGACTGTTGATCGTGAACTTTTCACCTGGGCCTTCACCATGGCCGGGAAGATCTTCACGTAACGGTAGATCACCATAAACTTCATCGGTTGAGATGTGGTGGAAGCGAACATCATACTTACGGGCCGCTTCCAACAAAGTATAGGTGCCGATCACGTTACTGTGAAGGAACGGATCCGGATTAATCAGTGAGTTGTCATTATGACTTTCAGCCGCAAAGTTAACCACCGTATCCACTTGACCCATCAATTGATCAACCAGTTCTTTGTCCGCAATATCGCCAACCACTAACTTAACCCGATCGCCCAAAACGTCTTCGATATTAGCTTTATTACCGGCATAGGTCAGCTTATCCAAGACCATGATCTGAACATCCGGATGGTGCTGATAAACAAAATGGACAAAGTTTGAGCCGATAAAGCCGGCCCCGCCTGTAATCATAAGTTTCATGTTTAAATCTCCCCGTAAATAGTGTCTTCGGATCCAGCCGGCCATTTTTGTCCGGTAATCCATCATCCGATACAAAATCATGATAGTTTTTGATCCATCTCAAACCTCAATTAAAACTGGCACACCAAAAAAGGTTGAGATTGGCGTTCACGATCGCAAAGTCCACGGTGACGGCGATGCGTTCGATGCGCTTTGCCTTCACCAGACTAAGCCCGGATTGAAACTTCAAGTAGGAAATCTGGCGCTCAATGGCACCGCGGCGTTTTCAGCTTCAATTACGACTTTCTTTTTGGCGGGATCAGGGTGTTTATGTGGACGTCCCGGCATCTCGATGTCACGAGCTTCGCAGTAGACGCGATTGGCACGAATCCGGTAAATCTTGTCGACCAACACCCGGGGGTGCATACTGTCCGTATAGATCCCAATGGTGATCCATTGCAGTTTCTAAATCCATACTTGAAATCAAAGCGCTCAAATTTCAAGATTCCACCAGTCATGGACAAATCAATTTTAGCTCCGAATTCAGTCGGCTGTTTGGTTTTGCCCCGTTTGATTGGCCGAATAAAGGGTTGATCAAGGCTGACAATCCGATCAGCGACTTGGTGAATCTGATGTTCAAACATATAGGATTGTTGCTCGTATACCTTCTGAATCGTTTCAAGTCGCTGCGTTTGCCAATCAGTCAGGTGACCGCCTTGGGTACATAATTCTTTAACATAGCGCAGATCCCGTTTAACGTACTCTAGCTGATGCTGGATAATCGTACGTCGATGTTTACGCTGTTGCTTAAGGTGCCGTAAGTAGTTATTCCATTCTTTCTGGGCGGTTCGTTTATAGGTTCGTGGCGGCTTAACCGCTAATTGCTTGCGTAGATCATCTATCATCTTTTCGAGATCAAGTCGACTTTGGTTAAGCAGGTGCGTGTCCTGAGAAAATTTGATGTTCACGGGAACCGCTGTTGCATCAATGATGATCTCACTAACATCAACCCCGTAGGCAATCAACTTGGCCCGTAAGTCATCGGCGACGATTTGGCGAAGCCGCTCCGAAATGGGTGCGATTCGGTTCCTAAACTTGGTCAACATTGACGGTTCGAACAGCAAACTGGCTTGATAGTCATCGATACTTACAAAATGTTGGAGTGCCGGGGTGTCACGGATCATTTCAACCAACCGAACATCTGACCAGCCGTACTTTTGCTTAATTAATTGAGCCCCGTACAGAAGGCGAAATGGCTTAGCAGCACGGCCCAACTTTGAAGGGAAGATTGATTGGTACGCTTCTTCCATAGCAGCCCACTGAAGAACCTCGGCCATTGCACTCAATGATTGTTAGTTCTGAGTGGCGTTTCTAATATCTCTCCCAGCAATTCAAATAACCGTTGAACTGTCTTTTTACGATAAACCATGTGATTTCTCCTATCGTTAGTTGTTAAACCACAAGCATCTAAGCCGAAGTTATGCGATTTGTGGACCTTTAGTAATACATTTTTTTACAATAATAACGCATGGAAGTTTCGTATTACTGCCAATTAAGGATTATTCAGCAGCCACTACTTATTTACTAAATTACCCCACCTTCCCGTTCCTGGTGATGCCGAGGCATTACAGGACTATTTACCATGGTCGCCGAAGGTTAAAGCAAACTGTTCACGTTAAAACTGATTTAAAAACAACGGCTTCGGTATCCCTCACTGCATAAGGGATATCGGATGTAAATGGCGGTCATAAAATGTAGGAAAATGGCAATGCAGAATTGTCGGTTTTCCTACATTTTTTGATACCATGTTTCTCATCGTAACCAAGGAGGTTCAACACGATGAGACATGATATTCGCCAAGGAGTGAAACAATATATGAACGACGATATAAAGCCAAATTATGCCGCCTTAGCTCGCCAGTACAACGTAGATTATCGGACCGCAAAGCGTGCCTTTGAAGAAGCTCGTGATGATTCAATTCTCGGCGTTCACGTTCAGCAGCGTCCTAGTTTGCTTGATGACTACCGTGACGTGATCAACGCTAAGTTAGAACTACACTGCTCAGCCATGTCGATTTTTCTCTTCATCAAGAAGAAAGGCTTTCAGGGCCACTACACTATTGTGCGAGACTACTGCAGCAAAGTTCGCAAGCAACGGATCCAAAAGGCAACTATTCGAGTTGAGCACACGCCAGGCCTTTCCGGCCAGGTAGACTGGAAAGAAGAGATGACCTTGTACAGCAGCGATGGCACACCCTATCGATTCAACATCTTTCTTTATGTGTTACCGTACTCCAAGCTGAAATACATGACGTTGATATTTGAACGTAGCCAAGACACGTTGTTCGAGTGTCTAGAAGACGCGTTTGTGCACACGGGCGGTGTCCCGACGGAGATTTGGTTTGACAACATGAAACAAGTCGTCGATCACACAAAATCTTTGTTTGGACATCCAGTTTTCAATGAACGGTTTCGTCAGTTTAGTCAGGATGCTGGTTATAAGCCAATCGCCTGTCGGCCATTCCGCCCCCAAACAAAGGGAGTTGTCGAGGCACTGGCGCGCACCACTGAACGCTTGCGTGTCTATAATTACGAATTTACGGACGGTGTCGAGCTAATCAACCTCGTTGACGATTTCTGTGAGGAGTTGAACCATGAGGTCTCACAGGCCACCAACGAAGTTCCACTGTACAAGTGGCAAGACGAAGAAAAAGAGTACCTGCATCAGCTACCATACGGTCTACTTGAGCCCTTCTTCGAAGAAGGCATTCGCCGTGTCGTGTCGAAGGAATCAATGGTGGTCTTTCGCAAATGTAAGTACTCGGTAGATCCACGCTACATCGGTCGCACAGTTGACGTTGAGCTGACCAATGATGAGCGCCGTATCCAAATTAAGTATAACGGAGAAATGATTCGGGCGCACGACATCACCACTCATCAGTTTAATTATAATGAGCATGATCGGATGGAGATCCTTCGTTCTGATTTACTGAAGGGTCGGAGCGACAAGGACATCGAAGCGTACATTACTGAACATCTAAGTCAGTATGACGAAGTGTGAGGCCGCCATGACAAGTAATTTTCAAGCAGTACTGAATAACCTCGATGAGCTTGGCTTGAGTAAGATGAATGCCTATTTGCCAGAATACATTGACCAAATCAATTCGCAGCAACTCTCTTTTACTGAGGCATTGCTTGATCTAACGGAGAGAGAATTGACCTGGCGGGAAAGCCGGCAGATTGGTCGCGTGATTGAACGCGCCAGATTTCCCCAAGAGAAAACGTTAAAGGAATTCGACTTTGCCTTTCAGCCGAGTATCAATCCTCAAGAAATCAAAGGTTTCAAAGACCTCGCGTTTCTAGAGAAACACGAAAACCTGATTTTTATAGGTAGTCCGGGAGTTGGTAAGACTCATCTTGCCATCAGCATCGGTATTGAGGCCTGTAAGCAAAATAAGCGGACATTGTTCGTCAACTGTCATGACCTACTTCTACGGCTCACGACGTCATATCAAAAAGGGACTCTGGACAGGGCCATTCACCAGTTTGCCAGGTATGACTTACTGATCATTGATGAAATCGGCTATCTGCCAATCGATCACGACGAGGCCAATCTCCTGTTCCAAGTGATCAATGCCAGATATGAGCAGCATTCGACTATCATTACGAGCAACAGTGAACTCTCTACCTGGGTAGACATCTTTCAAAATCCCACCGTAACGGCCGCCATTCTCGATCGATTAGTGCACCATGCCCACGTGATTAAGATCACTGGCAAATCCTATCGACTACGAAGTGGTGGGTAAGCGCCAAAAACCTACATTTTTAACCGCCATAATCCTGCATTTTCAAACCGCTATTGACAATCGAAGCCGTTTTAAATGTATCTTACAATCGTACGAGTACTTTGTAGGTATTGTATTATTGAGGCTTATTGTCAGATTCCCGCCATAGTATAACAAAAAAGACTCCCCCTTTGGAGAGCCACACTCACCGATAGATTTACTCTTTAACAATGCTTATTATTCGTAAGTCAAAATTTTACGATTCAACTTTTCTCACGAATAAACATACAATTAAACTGAATAGAGCTAACTTTTAAAACAATTAATTAGTACGCACCTGTCGGATGAATTACCACAAGAATGGTTTTGAACAAGATCCTGAAATCTTCAGCGACACTAGCATGATTTATATAGTGAATATCTAAAGCAACCATTTCGTCAAAGCCAAGCTCATTACGACCTGAAACCTGCCACAAACCCGTTACTCCAGGAACAACAGCCAAACGCTGTCTATCATACTCAGTGTACTTTACAACTTCGCGGGGCAAAGGAGGCCTTGGACCCACTAAACTCATATCACCTCGTAAAACGTTAAAAAGTTGGGGTAGTTCATCAAGACTATATTTACGTATGACACGGCCGATACGAGTAACACGCGGATCTTGCTTGATTTTAAACATTGCACCATCAACGTCATTCTTTTTAAGTAACTTGTCAACCATCTTATCCGCACCAGCAACCATAGAACGAAACTTCCACATCTGAAAACGCCGTCCATCTTTACCTAGTCGAGTCTGTGAATAAAATACCTTTCCATGCGGATCATCTAATTTAATCAGTACTGCTAAAACTAAAAAAACACCGCTGAGCAGAACGAGACCGATAAAACTGGCTGCAACGTCAAAACAACGCTTTGACACTAGGTAAATCCCCCCAAGATTAACTTGCTCAACGTCGGTCCGTCTATGTTCAGATGCTGTTTCCAAATTTACCCCTCCAATATTTCAAAACTAAATAATAATCCCCCGAATTCCCTGTTCAAGTTATCTTATAACATTCTTGTGGTACGAGCAACAAAAACATGTTACAAATCTGTTACTATGGAAAGCTTCAAAATTAGGAAAAGCCACACTCTCAAATGCATCTAGGCTTGTAAATCAATGTCTAAGCAATCCTTAACTTCAGAGTCACTCATTGTTAAATATTGTGATTAAGGCAAACTAAAGGGACACAATGAAACTTTCAATAATCACAATATAAGCATAAACTTTACAGTTAGGTGGCATACGTCTATTGATAACATTTAATGTTGTCACCTATCTTACATCACTATACTAAAGTATAGCAAAAAACAGACAAACTACCACCTTCTCGGGCACCATTTTTAGGCCTTTTTAGGCCCTTTTTTAGATGCTATAATACACACTTTCATTGACTTTTGTGAAAACTTCCTTTTTCAACAGTAGCTCAGCTGCTATCGCTCCATTAAAGGTAAGTAATTTCGCACAAAAACCTGATTCACGGAAAATCAAATTAATCTTAAACTAAACAGGGCTCTTTAACTTTAACGCGTTAAAAACTTGGGTTGAAAATCCATAGTGCATTTATTTAAAAAAGAACGTGAGAAAGTCGTTTATTCAAGTGTTTGCATAAACCACTTGCTTTTTCTACCTGTTTGATAACGAGACAAGAAATACTCCCTTCGAATTCCGAATACATAAGGTAATACAGTATATCCAAGACATCTTAACAAATCTTAACCACAAACCATTTAAAGTATTAGGCAGATACTTCCTCACCTTTCTTAATCTTAAGATAAATCTTCCAAGCTTTTCTATATATCGGATAACTAAAACCAATTAAACAAATTGCTACTTTATCTCGTATAGGCGCTTTATGATCTTCTAAAACTGGTTTTCGCAACTCTTTAATTTTTGAAATTAGCTGTTCTCTAATTTCTTGATAGCCATCAACATTCTGCATCTGATTTAAGGTACTGATGTATGCATATAGCACTCGACGTTGAGAAGCGATTTGAAGATCCGGATAAACTTTTTTAACTTCACATGCCATCTGTTCTGTCATATCAATTAAGTCCAACTTGTGAAGAGAAAATTGGTCATTCACAATCGAGTTATATCTGAATGGATAACTATACTTTGCTTCTGAACCAACAGCAATACTGTCCGAGGCCAGAAACGTCTTATATGTTGCGGCGATGTCTTCAAATAAACGCCCTTTGGGAAAATGAATTTTTTTGAAGACCCAGGCGGGATACAATTTCGCCCAGACTGAAGTATCAATTTGGTCATCGTACAATAAGCGCTTAACAGCAGTATGCGAATCAAGCACAGCTGGTCCTTCATACAAGTTCGTCTGAATTTTGCCATTTTTGTAAACGTTTCGGTGTTGACAGATAGACATGGTAGCATTGCTCTTAACGAGTATGCCATACAGATACTCAATATAATCTGGATCCACATAATCATCGGGATCAACAAATGATATCCATTGTCCCCGTGCAACGGATACACCAAAATTACGCGTATCTGCAACCCCACCATTTGTCTTTGAGAAGACTCGCACTCGTTCATCCTGCTGAGCATTTTTTTTACAGATTGACAGTGAACGGTCTGCCGATCCGTCGTCAACTAGGACTATCTCTATATTGACGTATGTTTGCGCAAATAAACTGTCTATGCATCGCTGTAAGTATTTTTCAACATTATAAATAGGAACGATTATAGAAACTAAAGGCATATCTGACATAAGCATTTCCACCTTCCATACTCTACCATGTGGTAATTACTGGTCTTTCTCCATCTCTGTCTCATACGCTTACTTATTCCATAAACGCAAAATACACGGTAAATCGATATCCGACTTCGCCACCAGAATTCGCTAATAGCCGAATTAAAAGTCGAATATATAGAAAAAACCGTATACACAACTGTGGTTATTTTATTTGCACAAAAAAGCGTGCAAACACTCATACCTCGAATTGTGAGGTTTCTGGAAACTTATTGTTCAAAGCTTCGATAATACTATTAGCCACTTGCTCTTCCCCTTTTGATGCCGCAGTATCATTGATACAGAGAACGGAATGTATGGACCTTTCGAGATCATATCGAATCTTCTCATGCAAAGTTTGTTCATAATATTGAACAAAACGTTTAGACTGAGGCTCAAACTCGTTACTTTGTATTTGCCAGTATCTGAATACCCAATCGGTTAAGTCTGAAGGATCTCGAAAGTGATGAGAAGACGTTGCTGACAAACGTTGCGCCTCAAGTGACCATACTGCCTCAAATGTCTTCTTGAGATAAGGTTGAGGAGTATGCGGATTAAAGAATCCCGGAATGGCGTGCCACGGTAAAGCTAGCATAGAACGAATTAAGTTTTTACCGTATTTAAGATTAAACACTTTGAAAGGAGCACGTTTAATTAGACTCATTTTAGAAAAGTGATCGTTAATTACCATCATGTTATTTAACAGTAGATGACTAAATGGATCATCCGCGGGAATTACGGAGTATATGCCAAAATCTTTAACAATATCTTCGCTTACAAAAAAGTCTTTAGGTTTGACCGGCTTATTAATAAGCATGTCGTCATTAAACAAGATAAACTGATCACTTAATCCTTGAATCCTATGAAGATTCAATAAAATAGGATTGGAACTAAACGTCGGCAACCACTGTTCTGGTATATAGTCTTCGTGTTGAACCTTAACTAACTTTTCATTCGAATAGTCCAACCAGTCTGGCCATTGATTATCAGTAATCAAAAAAACCTTATTCACCCAAGGGGCGAAACGGTCAATTGAACGAAAAAGGTATTTCAAAAGTCCACTGTCACGATATCTATACTGGCCATTGAGCTGACCGCTCATGACACCACTAGCTTCTCCTTTATTTTCGAATAATCGCCTCTTCTCAAGCAGTACAGGATCGGCCCCATCTACCCAAGGGATCACAATGTCAATCTTCATATTTCCCCCTCAAAATATCTTCGTATTCATATTAAGACTTTGATCATCTCTTATAATTAATCATTATAGACAAAAGTAAAAATATTGTAAATCTGATTTACAATTTTTAAGGTTCGCCAACAAAAAGCCAATGCCCTTATAGGATTTCTAAAACTGCCACAAAGAAATCAAGTGAAAGAGATTGACTTTGAACGTCTATTATTTATTTTGTTACTTTCTGTAAGCTAAAGGTAAGTGTCTAATAGTATTGGCTACGGAACTAGCCTGTCATTTTTGTTCGGTACTCCATCATCCGATACAAAATCATAATAGTTTTCGATCCATCTCGAACTTCAATTAAAATTAGCACACCAAAAACGGCCAAGAGAAGGTCAAAATTGGCCTTCACAATCGCAAAGGTATACCGTACCTACAAACACTGAGTTCCTCCTTCTATACTTGTTCTATCAAGCAGATTGGAGGATTTTTATGTCTCAAACCAACGACATGGTGCCCGTTAAGATGGTTAACCGCGATGGCGCTTCTGTTGTCGTCAAACCCAAACTAGGAGCCAAAGTAAAACTGGATGACGCCGAGCGTCAGTGCCCAAATTGTACCGCCGAAATGCGTGAGATGGGTGTCACTGTTACCAGTCGTGAACCAGTTCGTATTCCGGCATATGTTGAAGTCCACATGCATTATCAACACGCCTATGAATGTCGCCAATGTTCAGACCAACTAGATCATAGCGTCATCAAAAAGCCCCCTTACCACGACCGGTCATTGTGAGGATAAGCTAATTATCCTTTATGAACACGCCGATTCTCGTGCGACTGAGGTTCCGAAACACTTTTTAACTGGTTATAGGCATTATCTTCAAACCGATGGTTATCAAGTGTACGAGAAACTCGATCAAGTCACGCGGGTTGGCTGTCTGGCCCACATTCGCCGCAAGTTCTTTGAGGCCATGGGCAAACAGAGCACCACGAAAAGTGCTGCTAAAACGGGGGTTGATTATTGCGGGCGCATGTTCACGATGGAACGCAAATGGCGGCTGCTCACACCAGAACAACGTTATGAAAAGCGGCAAGGCCAACTCAAGACCGAAATGACTAAGTTCTTTACTTGGTGTGAGAACATCCACGTCTTACCGAAATCCAAACTAGGCCGCGCGATCGAGTATGCACTCAGTCAACGCGAAGCCCTAGAAAATGTCTTGTTGGATGGCCGTCTTGAGATCTCAAATAACCGCGTTGAACGCGCCGTCAAAGAACTGGTTATCGGCCGTAAAAATTGGCTGTTTTCCACGAGCTTCAAAGGTGCCTGTTCAAACGGGATTATTTTGAGTGTCATGCGTTCGGCCGAGGCCAACGGACTCGATTGCCGCAAGTATCTTGAGTACTTAGTGCCTGGTGATTTAGGCTGCGGTTTCTGGCCGAATTTCAGTCACTTTATAGT
>ERZ1036470.868-NODE-868-length-10817-cov-3.626371_pt1 | contig 10817 bp, 9 predicted proteins | sample MGYA00514232_ERZ1036470 | MGnify/ENA primary metagenome ERZ1036470 (study PRJEB33795, sample SAMN09464898) | human gut metagenome | isolation source: Bloodstream | host: Homo sapiens | place: USA: Stanford, California | collected 2016-02 ... | reverse complement strand
CACGGGTCCGTCCGCAAAGAAGCCTGGGGATATGCCAAGGATGAAAATCTTTCCATACCCGATCTTCTTGTCGAAAAGTATCAAGGCATCCGTCCTGCTGTGGGATACCCTTCTCTGCCCGACCAATCCGTGAACTTCATCCTGGACGAGATTCTCGATATGAAACAAATAGGTATCCACCTGACCGAGAATGGTGCCATGTATCCTCATGCTTCCGTATGCGGATTAATGTTTGCCCATCCCGCATCCCAATATTTCTCCGTGGGGAAGATCGGTGAAGATCAACTGGCAGACTATGCCGGCCGAAGGGGAAAAACCGTAGAAGAGATGCGTAAATTTCTGGCAGCAAACTTGCAATAAAAGTTTTCTTTCGATATATTTGTAACTGATCCTATTCTTTATAAATAGAAGAAGTTATGAAAAAGGTTCTTATTCTGTTATTATGGTTACTGCCCTCATGCAGCGTAGTGATCTTTGCACAGACTCAGCGCATAGCGGGTACTGTCGTAGTTGGTGACGGCCAGCCTGCCGTCGGTGCCGCCATCGTTGTCAAAGGAACCAATATCGGTGCCGTGACGAATGTAGACGGCAAGTTCGTAATAGCAGAAGCACCCGCTTCGGCACAACGGCTCGTAGTGTACCATGTAGGTATGCAACGCAAAGAGGTAGATGTTGCTCCCAACGTATACATTCAGCTTCAACCCGTAGAACAAGGCTTTTCGTGGAATGTGAAAGCCGGTGTCAGCCTGTTCAGTTATCGCCGCCCGGATGGACTGGACGAACGGACCGGATTCAGTGTCGGTGCCGGTGTGGAATATAATTTCAGCAGACACTGGGCCATACAGTCGGGATTGATGATCACCAGCAAAGGAGCAACTGCCGAATACGAAGGCTACTCTCCACTATCTTCGTCTACCGATCCCATCTCCTACAAAGCTAAGATATCTCCGATCTACCTGGATATCCCCATCCTGGCAGCTTTTAAAATAGATATATCGAACCATGTTAAGTTCGCGATCAATATCGGTCCCTATTTATCCGTAGGTATGGGTGGAAAATACGAACTGACCAATACAGGCGGACATAAAAACGAATCACACAATCCTTTTAAATCCTACTCCTCCACAGCCGAAATGAAAGATAAGGACGCCTTGTTGAAACGCTTCGACATTGGAGTGCAGGGAGGCATCGGATTTGAAATATGGAAGCATTATCTGATCAATGCCTCTTTCCAGCACGGATTCATGGACCCGATCAAAGGAGGAACATTGTATGCCGGTGATACCGAAAAGCACTACCCGATCGGTGGAATCCTGACAGTGGGCTACAGATTCTAAATGAATACTTTATTTAAGCATTGAAAACACACAAAAGAGTGAAGAGAAAAGGGGTGTGCCAAAACTCGTATTCACCACAGATTACATGGAATTTACACAGATAAATATTATGGGTTATCAGTAGATTAAAAATCATTCTGTGTAAATTCTGTGTAATCTGTGGTGAGTTATGAAACACCCCCTTTTCATGGTCTATTATCTCAGAAACGATATCCTATTTCAAAAGCTACATCTATAAAGCCCTCCGAATGATTCCATGAAGTACATCCCACTCTTCCGGTTCCTCCTATCAGGAAACGACCGTATTCTACTCCGATTCCATAGGCGAATCCTCCTGTAAACCGTTTACCGAACAACGACCGGCTATTGGTAACAGACTCGGTTTTATTGCCCTCCATCGTATCGTAATAATGCTTGATATATTCTCTTTTTTCATCTCCACTAAGTCCCAGATCAATGTAAGGGCCGAAACTGAACACCAGGTTCATATCATTCCCTACCCTGTATTTCAGTGCAAACAACAGAGGAATCTCCAAATAGAATGGATTATAAGTGCCACTGACCTGCTCATAAGAAGCGGATGAAGAACCATCTCCGTTATTTTCGGCATAATAGCCATAGAAATCATACCCTTTCATTTTACGGGAAACCAGCAAAAGTGACGGCTGAAAAGCCCAATGTTTCGACATCCGGATATCGGCTCCCACCCCACCATAGATACTGAATCCGTCTTTCAGTTTCGATTCGGGCCCCTGCATGAATTTCCCTGCTCCAATTCCTGCCTTTACCGACCACGAGAAGCGTTGCATCACCTGTGTGCGCATCTGTATGCGCATCGGAAGATCTATATATCCGCTACGTTTTCCTTTTTTCACTTGTAACGAATCAAAATATACCGGTACCTCCTCCAGTATAAATACTCCGTCTTTATCGGTCGTCGCATTCTGATTCGTACGTTTCAGGGTAACGACGGCACCCTCTACCGGATAGTAATCTTCGTCCACAACCTTCTCTACTACCTTTTGCTTTTGTGCCATTACGTCGGTCAATGCCAGGCAGACCCATGCCAATGCTATATATTTTTTCATATCTTTCTATTTTTTACATTCAACATCCAGTTATCCGTTTCCGCTTCATCAGAAACGGTAAGTGACTCCCAAGGTAAGTACCAGATTGTGCTCTTTTGCTTCAAAGCCTTCATCATCCTGCCCCAAACACATGCTCTTTCCTGAAATACCGGCCAGCCACTTTTTGTATTCCACCCCTATGCCATAGGCTACACCAAAGCTGAAAGGATGCAGCAAAGAATGTTTCCCACCGGAATAGTCGTATTCATACTCACTGCTATAAATATCATACTCTTCATCGGGTTTGCCTGTCTCGCTAGCTTTCACTTTCCCTGCAAAACCATACGAAAAAACAGGTCCCATAGAAAATGCCAGATTCATTTTGCGGGCTATCGGACAACGAAGAATGAACAACATCGGTAAATCCAGTGATACCGGATTCCAAGTCTCCTGATATTTCACGCCATATCTTTCGGCATTGAACTCAGCTCCGTGATTACAGATTTGCAAGGTAGGCTGAAAAGCCCAACGCTTCGACATACGCACCTCGATACCCAGACCGAATTCATATCCCACTTTAAAGTCGGAACCATATATCGTATATTTACTCATACTAAGACCGGCATGTGCCACAAACGAGACCTTCTTACGTTTTCCGGTCAGCTGTACCGGTACATTCAAGTCAACTTCCCGGGTCTCCATCCCGATGGATGTAACGACCACTTTCTTTACCGAAAGAGGAACCTCCTGCAAGAGGAATTTGCCATCTACATCGGTGATTGTACTGATATTGGTTCCTTTGGCGGTGACCAATGCTCCCACAATAGGTTGCTGTCGTCTATCGAATACTACTCCTTTTACGTCGTGTGTCTGAACCTGAGCCATTACGGTGATTGCGCAAATGCAGGCAATCATTCCTATTATTATTCTTTTCATCTGTTTTCGTTCTTTAAATCCATTTTCTTATTCTACGGGAATCTTAACGGTCTGGTAACCACTGTAAGTAACCCCTACTCCATTTTCCGCATAAACACGGAAAGCATAAAGTATTCCCGGACGCAATCCGGTAATGACTTTACTAAGCTGTTGTCCGTGATTATCCTCAAGAGGAACCTCTATCTTCTGTTCATCCGTCACCGTTCCCGTTTCTGGAGAATAAATGCCATAGCTGTATCCGTAGTGCGTAATCTGATAATTATCTATATAGAAAGTGGCATACAGGTTTACCGACCTATCGGTATCTATATACATCGTGAAATAATCAATAATCGGTTCCGTACCCGGTTCGGTTGTAAACTCAACTACCGGTCCGTAGCCTGTCCCTTCCTCAGTAGTCACATAGGGACGTATATAATAATGTGTATTGGGAAGCAGATCGGTCACCTCTACTTCTAAAAACGAATAGTCATAATTCCGGGTTTCCCGTGCCAATGTTTTCTGATCATCAACCGTAGGGATTCTTTTAGTAGAACTGTAACAAGCGCCCTGTTCTATAATTCCGCCATTGCTTTTGAAACGGACCTCCGCAGATAAATAGAAACTGTATCCTGTAAAATGTGCATCGTGCACAACCAATCTTGGCAACCCTGAAAGGCGGAATGGCTTCACTTCACTGTAACGTTCGCCACGGGTATTTCCGCCCAATACATGGTCCAGCAATCCCGGACGTCCGTTATAGCCATAATTATAATCAACCATGGCGCAATAATAAGTTTCGCCCACGGGGAGCATATTCGATTCCAGGAAAGCATAAAAAGTCCCTTCTGTATCACGATGTACATAAGCTTCCGTAAGCACTTCTTTCATCTCTCGATCTTTAGCTATCAGGAATCTGGGATACTGGTAGAATCCGGTTTCTTCACTTGTCACTTTCCCTATCATGACCACGTCTGTCCGATACAGTTCTTCTGTATTCATCCCCAGAATATTGGACAGCAATTCCACGGAATCTTGTGAAAGCGTAGCCATATCACAAATCCGCTCCAACGTTAATGTTGCTTTAGAAGATTCCATAGCCCCCCAATAATCTCCTTTATTATCACAGGAGGTAGCCAGCAATGTCATCAGACAGAGCAAGCCTAGTAATTTTCTCTTGTTCATCTTTGTCTATTTATAGTGTTAATCGTCCGCAAAGTTACAATATTTATCATAAATATAACAAAATAAAACAATTTGATTCTCTACAAATCCGGAGTATCCTCCGGCCGGTATAAAGGAAACACAACAAATAACATCCCCCCCGGCCGGAAACCGTCCGATGTTGCCAACCGGCATATACTTTGCTTCAGGCAAGAAAAGCCCCCCGGAATAATAAATATTCAATATTATCTCCCTATATTTACAGACAGAGGTACCCCCCTGAAGTACCCCCATTGCAAACACCCATAACGATATGATGCAGAACCCCGATTATTTTGAACGTACCCGCAGCCGGTTACATCCCAAGAAATACCGATTTTATTTCTTTGATTACCTTTACTATTGCGGTGACCGGTGGTCGAAAAGAAATTCTCGCGTATGGGGAAGCGGAGTGATATTTAATTATTGGACATTTTGCATATGGGGTCCTGTTGCCTTTTGGACAAGATTAAATGGGATTCATCTTTTTAGCGAGAGCATAGATGTGACAATTGTTTTTGCCGGCATGTTACTCCCTTTCGTTTGTACCCGTCTACGATACCGGAAAGACCGGGTATCGGCTATCAGGCACCATTACCGCCGGAGTGCCTGGAGAAGCATCATTCCTCCCCGGCTGGTGGTGTTCGGATGGTTTATCATCCTATTGCTTGAAGTGATAGGAGCAAAGTTATGCGAGGCATAACGAGAAGGTAAACAGGATATATCCGGAATCTGAATATGACCGATCATTGATGTATATAGCCACACATTCAGCCTTTATCGTAATACTTCAGGTTGCTTGCAAGCCTGTCAATCGCTTTGGCCATCCTGGCTACTTTTGCCCGATCGGTCTTTGCAGAATAGATCCATTTCACATAATTGTGCCGCTCGTTTTCAGCCAGTGAATTGAAAAATTCCAATGCTCGAGGTTCGTCTTGCAAACACAATTGCAGTTCTTCGGGAATCTCCGACGGCTCTTCATCAAGGTACAAAACAACATGTACATAATCACCCGCCTGCTTTTTGATCTTCTTACGGATTTCAGCTTTTACAGAAAGTCCTAATTCTCCATTCCCCATTGGCATCAAATGGTGCTTTTTGATTTCGACACCATCAATACTTCCTTTTACTTTCACCCAGCCGAAAGGTGCCTTTTTATCTTGCGGCACTTCGGGAATGGGTGCATAAGTCCATCCTCCATTGCCGGGAGTTCTCTCAAGCAAGTAATCTTTATCCACTAAGGGTACTTCCATTTGTCAATGACTGTTTATTTCTATTCTATCTTTTCTATTTCCCCATACTTTCCGCCCCGCATCACTTCTCTTCACCCGGCAGAACGAAAGACCAATGGGTATGGTATGGGTTGATAAAAGCCTTCTGATCTTCATGCCAACGCTCCATTGCTCACTGATCCATATGGCTTCCAAATTTAATAAATATCCGGAGACGAACCCCAATTACCACCAATTTTCACTCTTATTCTGTGATTATTTCCTTTTCTTTGCGACTAACCAAATAAAAGTAATCCTAAAAGAAGATCAATGAACCTGAATCCGGCGCATATCAACGAGCCTGTACAAAAAGAGTTCCTCTCGGTAATCAAGGAATACGAGCGGGTTATCTACAAAGTATGCTATCTGTATACCACCCGGAACGCTACGCTCGGCGACCTTTACCAGGAAGTGATTCTCAATCTGTGGAAAGCTTATCCCAAATTCCGGAAAGAATGCAAAATATCGACCTGGATTTACCGGATAGCCCTCAACACTTGCATCAGCTTCATCCGCAAGGAAAAGAATGTGCCGGAAATCGTCGCACTGACCCGCGAAGCCGACTGGATGACAGAAGAGAAAGACGAACTGACGGAAATGCTGCGGCAACTGTACCGGATGATCAATCAATTGGGACAACTGGACAAATCGATCGTACTGCTTTACCTGGAAGAAAAAAGCTACGAGGAAATAGCCGAAATCACCGGACTGACTGTGACCAATGTAGCCACTAAGCTGAGCCGGATCAAGGACAAACTTAAAAAGATGAAAAAGGAGGAATAAGATATGGAACTGGATGACTTGAAGAAATCGTGGAATGCTCTGGATGAACACCTGAAAAACAAGGAGTTCATTGAAGAAAAAGAGATAGCACAACTGCTGGGACGTGCCCGTAACAAGATGAACAGCATCGACCGGTTCAACAGGAAACTGCGTTTTGCCTCGATCGGCATACTGACATTAGCGGTGCTCTTCTGGATATGCGCCGACACACTTACAGACCTTTTTTATTGGATAGCCCTCTCACTGTGCATCCCGGCTCTTTGCTGGGATTTGTACTCCGCCCATTACCTGAGCCGGACCCGGATCGATGAGATGCCTCTGGTCACAGTCATCTCCCGCATCAATCGGTACCATAGATGGATGGTTCGCGAATGGATCATAGGTATCCTCTATCTGCTTGCGATGGCTACTTTTTTCTTTTTCCACAGGCAAGTCTGGCAATATGGTGCTGCGGGAATCATCGTCAGCCTGATCGTCTGGGCCATCGGGCTCGGAATCTGCCTATGGGTATATCGCCGGAACATAAGACATATAAAAGAAATAAAGAAGAACCTCAACGAGTTAAAAGAATTAAATCATACAGCTTAACTTAAACCGTACTTTACAAATTCTCTCTAACTTTGAAGAGGCGTTCGGAAGTCCCCCCAAAAAACTTACCTGCGCCTCTTTTTATGTATTCAACTCCATAGTTAAGAAAATATGCTGCAACGAGTTTTAGGCTTTCTGATAGTAATCCTTGTACTGCCGGACATTTATATTTACCGGACATTTATCAAACAACTGACTCTAAGTCTTTTCTGGCGGATTCTGTACTTCTTCCCCACTCTTTTGCTGATCGCAGGCGGCGTGGGACAAACTTTCTTTGCCAACTGCAAACCCGTCGAGCAACATACGTTATGGATAGGGCGTTTTGCCATTGTCTTTTTCCTATTTGCTTCACCGAAACTAATTTTCACGATCTGTTCCATCATCGGACGCCCGTTTAACCGATGGTTGCACTGGTCCCGGAAGCCCTTTGTGGCAACCGGACTGGTACTTGCCACACTCAATGCGGCGCTGATTCTTTACGGATCGATGGTCGGCAAAGACCGTTTCGAAGTAAAGGAGGTCACTTTCCGGTCTCCCCGTCTACCCGAAGCCTTCAACGGATACCGCATTGTTCAGTTGTCCGATATCCACATCGGGAGTTGGCAGGGAAACGCCAAGAGCCTGCAACGGATGGTGGACCTGGTGAATGCACAAAAACCGGACTTAATCGTATTCACGGGTGACCTGGTGAACAACCGGGCTGCGGAATTGGACGGATTTGAAGAGATACTGTCTCAACTGCATGCCACAGACGGCGTCTACTCCATATTAGGGAACCATGACTACGGACCTTACTATCGCTGGAAAAGCAAGCGTGACCAGGTAAACAACCTGAACGACCTGAAGAAAAGACAGGCCGATATGGGCTGGATACTGCTGAACAACGAGCACACCCTGCTACACCGGGGAAATGACAGCATTGCCCTGATCGGGGTAGAAAACGAAGGAGAACCTCCTTTCTCCCAGCACGGCGACCTGCCCAAGGCACAGGCAGGAACAAACGGGCTATTCAAGCTGTTACTAAGTCATAACCCTACCCACTGGAGGCGTGAAGTGTTACCTCAATCGGACATCGATCTGATGTTGGCGGGACATACTCATGCCATGCAACTGGCCATCGGACATCACTCGCCTGCCTCCTGGATTTATCCGGAATGGGGAGGTATGTACATGGAGGACAACCGGGGGCTGTACGTAAACGTCGGCATGGGATTCGTAGGTCTGCCTTTCCGCTTCGGAGCATGGCCGGAGATTACCGTGATAACACTGGATAAATGAAAAAATACTGGCAAATACTGAAGAAGTACAAAATAAGCCTGCTGGCATGCCCGTTGCTGGTACTCGTGTCGGTGATGTGCGAAACCGTTCAGCCGATGTACATGGCGGATATTATAGACAACGGAGTGATGCAAAGAGACCTCTCCGTCATCACTGCCGTGGGCGGAAAGATGATACTGATCTCCATTGTCGGACTGATTTTCAGCATTGCCAATGTCTACGTATCTTCCCATGCATCCATTGGTTTCGGAACCGATCTGCGCACCGGCCTTTTCGGCAAGATACAGCAACTCTCTTTCTTCGACATCGACCCGTTCAGTAAAGCTTCTCTTACTATCCGCCTGACCAGTGACATCAGCCGCATCCAGCAAGTCATCATGATGTCGATGCGCCTGATGCTACGCTCTCCGCTGATGCTTGTCATGGCGGTGTTTTTCGTTGTACGCATCAATCTCGAACTGGCGGGTGTCCTGCTGGCTGCCATCCCTATATTGGGTTTCAGCGTATTCTTTATTCTCCGGAAAGGTTTCCCCTTCTTCCTGAAGGTTCAGCAGAAGGTGGATCAACTGAATGAGGTGGTACGCGAAAACCTGATTAACATCCGGGTGGTAAAGTCATTTGTACGAGAGGACTTCGAAGCACATAAGTTCAAAGACAAGAGCGAAAGCCTGCGTGATACGGTGATTCATGCTTCCAACATCATTGTCTCCATCTTTCCGGTAATGCAACTGGTGATGAACCTGTCTATCATCGCTATCCTCTGGATGGGAGGCCACAAGGTGATGACCGGAGAGCTGAAGGTAGGTGAACTGATATCGTTTGTCAACTACCTGGGACAGGTGTTGATGTCATTAATGATGCTTTCCATGATCATCATGTCTTATGCCCGTGCTTCTGCCTCGTCGAAACGTATTTTAGAGGTACTGGACACACAACCTTCGCTGACCGACACACCCGAAGGCATGCGGAGCACCCGAGAGATTGAAAAAGGAGAGATCGCCTTCGAGAAGGTCAGCTTCCGTTATGGCGGCGGAGAGACGGACGTATTACGAAACATCAGTTTCCACATCCGCCCGGGCGAGACAGTGGCCATAGCAGGTGCTACCGGATCGGCAAAAAGTTCACTCGTGCAACTGATCCCCCGCCTCTATGATGTCAGCGCCGGAGAAATACGCATTGACGGCATCCCTGTACAAGACTATAACCTGCGCGAACTCCATGCCCGCATCGGAATGGTGCTGCAAAAGAACGAACTCTTTACGGGAACCATCGCCGAAAACCTTCGCTGGGGAAAACCGGATGCCACGCAAGAAGAACTCGAAGTGGCAGCCCGTGCCGCCGAAGCCCATGAGTTCATCTGCTCGTTGCCTGCCGGATACGACACACTGCTGGGACGGGGTGGAATCAACCTTTCCGGCGGACAGAAGCAACGCATCTGCATCGCCAGGGCTTTGCTGCGTAAACCCAAGATATTGATACTGGACGACAGTACCAGTGCCGTAGACTCTGAAACGGAACTCCGTATCCGGAACAACCTGAATGCCTGGCTGCGGGATACCACGGTGCTTATCATCACCCAACGCATATACACCATGCAATCGGCCAACCGGGTCATTCTGCTGGACGACGGGGAGATAGAATCCATCGGCACCCCGGAAGAGTTGTTGGAACGGTCGGAAATGTATCGGGAAATATATTACTCACAGCAAATCGTTATCTGACCATGGCACACGGAGATCATCTGAAATACAGCGGAAAGCCTAAGGCGGGAAAGAAAACATTTCTACGCCTGATATCGTACGTGGCCTGTGACCGGCGGTTACTGATTGTGATCGGTGTGCTGATCGTGATCAGCATTGCGGCCAACCTCACCGGATCGTACATGCTTCGCCCGATTATCAACGACTACATCCTGCCGGGCGACTTTCAGGGACTGGTGCGCATCCTGCCGTTCCTGGCAGCCATCTACCTGACAGGAGTAGCGGCTACTTACATCGAATATATCCTGCTGAACAAGATAGGACAACGCACCGTGACCCGGATGCGTGAGGAACTGTTCGGCAAGATGGAATGTCTGCCTGTCAGATACTTCGACACCCATCAGCACGGTGATGTCATGAGCCGGTACACCAACGATATCGACCGCATCAGTGACGCATTGACCGACAGCCTGTCCGATATGCTGTCCAGTGCACTGACGGTTATCGGTATTTTCTGCCTGATGATCTTTATCAGCCCGATACTGACAGCGGTAACGCTGATTACCGTCCCTCTGATGTTCCTCAGTGCCAAAGGCATTGTGAAACGGAGCCGGAAATACTTCAAAGCGCAGCAGGAAGCACTGGGAATGATGAACGGCTATGCGGAAGAAATGA
>ERZ1036470.863-NODE-863-length-10900-cov-4.529737_pt1 | contig 10900 bp, 10 predicted proteins | sample MGYA00514232_ERZ1036470 | MGnify/ENA primary metagenome ERZ1036470 (study PRJEB33795, sample SAMN09464898) | human gut metagenome | isolation source: Bloodstream | host: Homo sapiens | place: USA: Stanford, California | collected 2016-02 ... | reverse complement strand
ATGTTAAAAAACATACCGAAAATCGTATCGCCGGAATTATTGAAAACGCTTTGCGAAATGGGGCATGGTGACGAAATAGTGATAGTGGACGGGAATTTTCCCGCGGAGAAATTCGGCAAACGCGTGATCCGCGCGGACGGAATCGGTGGCACGGCAATGCTGGAGGCGGTGCTTTCGCTTATTCCGCTCGATATGTATTCAAATCCGAATTTCATTTTAATGTGGTTAATGGAATGCGATGAGGGAAAAATCGATCCCGTAATCTGGGAAGAATATAAAGAGATTGCGGAAAAGCACGATAAAAACGTAAAAATCGGGAATATCGACCGCTTTGCGTTTTACGAACAAGCGAAAACCGCCTTTTCCGTGATAGCCACGGGCGAAGAAGCAGTGTATGCGAATATCATTCTAAAAAAGGGCGTAATCAAATAACGAATAATGAGGCAAAGAAAAATGGCAAAAACAAGATTAATAGGGGAATATCCGGTGATCGGAATACGCCCGACGATAGACGGGAGACGCGGGGCTTTGAAAGTGCGCGAATCGTTGGAAGAACAGACGATGAACATGGCGAAATCGGCAGCAAAACTGATAGAAGAAAATGTCTTTTATTCGAATGGAGAGCGCGCGAAAGTAATCCTCGCGGACAGTACGATCGTCGCGCAGCAGAAGCGGCGGCGTGTGCGGATAAATTTAAGAAAGCTGGTGTTGATGTCACGTTGACGGTCACTCCGTGTTGGTGCTACGGAGCGGAGACGATGGATATGGACCCGATGACGATAAAAGCGGTGTGGGGATTTAAATGGTACGGAGCGTCCGGGTGCGGTATATTTGGCGTCGGTGCTTGCGATGCATGCACAAAAAGGACTGCCCGCGTTCGGGATATACGGACACGAAGTGCAGGAAGCGGACGATACGTCGATTCCCGAAGATGTAAAGGAAAAGATCTTGAGATTTGCGAGGTGTGCGGTCGCGGTAGCGACAATGCGTGGAAAGTCGTATCTTCAAATCGGTTCTATTTGTATGGGGATAGGCGGAAGTATAATCAGTCCGGAATTTTTCGAAGAATATCTGGGAATGAGAGTAGAGAGCGTGGATGAAGTGGAAATCATCCGGCGAATGACGGAAGAGATTTATGACGAAAAGGATTATCGGAAAGCGTTATTGTGGATCAAGGAGCAATGTCGCCCTGATTTCGATAAGAACCCGAAAAAACTGCAAAAAAGTAAAGAGCAGAAAGAGAAAGATTGGGAATTTACAGCGAAAATGGCATGTATTATCAAAGATCTTTTTAACGGGAATAAAAATTTGCCTGAGGGGCGAGAGGAAGAGCGAGGAGGTCATAACGCAATCGCAGGAGGATTTCAAGGACAAAGGCAGTGGACGGACTTTTATCCCAACTGCGATTTTCCCGAAAGTATTTTGAACAGTTCATTTGACTGGAACGGTGCAAGAGAACCGTATATTTTGGCGACGGAGAACGATACGCTGAACGGAGCGGGGATGCTGTTTATGAAATTGTTGACAGGCAGAGCGCAGATGTTCGCCGATGTACGTACGTATTGGTCGGGTGAATCGGTGAAACGTGTAGCGGGCTACGAGATAGAAGGGAAAGCTAAAGAAGCGGGCGGATTCATCCATCTGATCAATTCCGGAGCATGTTGTGTGGACGCATGCGGAGAGGTAAAAGACGAAAATGGCAATGCCGTGATGAAGCGCTGGTGGGAAGTGACGAAAGAGGATATCGATATGATGATGCAAGCGACGACATGGCCGTATGCGGATTTGGGATACTTCCGAGGCGGGGGATATTCGTCGAGATTTGTGACGAAAGCAGAAATGCCTGTGACGATGATAAGACTTAACCTCGTAAAGGGATTGGGACCTGTAATGCAGATATGCGAAGGGTGGACGGTGAAGCTGCCGGACGAAGTGACGGAGAAACTTTGGAAACGTACGGATTACACATGGCCTTGTACTTGGTTTGCGCCGAGAGTGACGGGAAAGGGAGCATTTACGAGCGCATATGAGGTAATGAGCAACTGGGGAGCGAATCACGGAGCGATATCCTATGGGCATATCGGAGCGGATTTGATAACGATGTGTTCAATGTTGAGGATACCGGTATGTATGCACAACGTGGCGGAAAAGGATATCTGTCTTCCTGCAGTATGGAATACGTTCGGAATGGAAAAAGAAGGGCAGGATTACCGCGCTTGTTTTGCTTACGGACCTATGTATAAGCACATACGATAATAGCCGTATCAATTTTCTATTTGAAAAGATATAAAAAGTGATATAGAAAAATTTGTAAAATTATATGATGAATATTTTGGTAAAAATATCTAATATTATATAAAAATTAAGGAGGGAGGAAATGAAAAAATGCGTTGGAGAAACGACCGCGAATCGCTGCTGATTAAAAGCAGCGACAGCAAATAAAGCAAAAAGCGGCGCAAGGAAAATAAAAGAATAGTAGTACAAAAGGCACTTGTAAAGCGACGTAAGAGCTCGCTTGACAAGTGCCTTTTTCGTTATGCTTGCGAAAAATATAGATTTAAGCCAATACGAGCACCTCCTGTTCGGATTTTGAAAAATTCAAATTTCAAAATTCGAAACAGGAGGACATAAAAATGGCATATAAACCGAAAAAGGTTTTTATAAAAGAAAAAGACGGTTATGCAGAAATCACATATGAAGAATTTTGCAGAAAAGAAAATAGTGAGTTTAAGGACAAGCTGTTTATTTCGTTGTATGGAACGCTGATGGAGGTGGAAGAAGATTATTATAAACAATTTTACCGAGAGAAGCGGCGTGAGAAGTACATGCAAGAGAGGTCGGCTGCAAAAGGCGATGTTCATTATAACGCATTGGATACGGACGACTTTAACGGAGAAGATATCCTGATATCGGCTGAAGTGGATATATGCGAGCAAGTAACGGACAAGCTCATGGCTGAATATATACGCAACCTGACATCACTTTTGCCATCGGAAGAGAAGGAGCTTATCGAAGCATTGTTTTTCGAGGGTAAGACGGAACGCGAATATGCAAAAGAAAAAGGAATTTATCATAATGCTGTACATAAGAAAAAAATACGAATTCTCGAAAAACTCAAAAAAATTTTAGAAAATTAAAAATTTAGGGTGTGCAGCCCCCTCACTGGATCGGCAGAGAAAGTGAGGGGGCTTTCTCTGTAAGTCACCGACAGTACAAAAACAATTAAATATCAGCGCACCTTTTACATTCCTTCCGTTGTCCGAGAGGATGAGCTAAGCGAACGGGAAGCCGACAGGCATCCCTGATTCAGACGCAGCGATGCAATTCGTTGCGGAGGCGATGACAAACGGCAGGTACAATGATACTTATGTCCAGTCTCAGGTCGAGCGTAGAAACGGAAACAGAGCCGTGAGCCGTCGCAACCGAAGAGGGCATCTGTGTGAGAACCACACGGGGGTGAAAGTCCCATGAGTCCAAAGGCATGGACGGAAGGTGTGTTCCCATTGTCTGGGGAAATCGAGGATAAATCCAGACAGAAAAAGAAACGATTGATACAAGAAAAAATACGAGGCGGTCGTTTGCACCAAAAGCATCCGACCGTCTTTTTACTTAACGGGAGACAGAGATGATAGAAATCAGAAGGACCGAAATTTATTATGCGGATTTAAATCCGGTAAAAGGCAGCGAGCAGGGCGGATTACGCCCTGTGCTCATATTGCAAAATGATATCGGAAACAAGCATAGCCCGACGACAATCGTAGCGGCAATCACCAGCCGACATTCGAAAGCCAAGATGCCGACGCATGTAAAGATATTTGCGGAAGGCTTACCCCAAGACAGCATCGTCTTACTCGAACAGATCCGGACGATAGATAAAACCCGGCTGACGGAATACGTTTGCCGTGTAAATAGGAAAACGATGGGGAAAATTAATCGTGCAATCAAAGTTAGTTTAGGAATCATAAACTTGTCATGAATGAACAATATAGATAAAGTGATCTTTGAAAACTCCAAATATGGTAGTAATTTTATAACTTTCACAGCACTTAAAAATAGAATTTCTCGGAAACGAGGGGTATTCTCCGAGAAATCTTGCAAGAACGCGTAAATTTTACGCTACTTATAATGGATTTATCAAATTTGCCAACAGCATTGGCAAATTTGCCGTGGTCATTTAATTGTTTGCTTATTGATAAAGTGGGAAAGATAGATAAAAGGGTTTTGTATGCGGAAAAGTGCATAGAAAACGGCTGGTCGCATGTTGTACTCGAAAATCAGATAGACTTACAATTATATGAAAGACAAGAAATTATTTACCTACGGAAGAAAAACTGAATAAGTATTTGAAATAAAAAGAGAAGCATATAGGAAAAAATAAGACGGGAAGCCGCAAGACTCAAATTGAAAGTGGCTTTTTTCGTGTAGAAAAGTTGTGAACAAAATATTTGTATATCAGACAAACGAGATCGGGAGGAACTATTGAATGAACGATGTTAAAAATGTTGCTTTTTTCTACGGTGTAAATATGTTGCGGAAGCTGTTAAAAATGGAGCTGATTACAGAAGAGGAATATAAGCGAATCGTGAAAATACAAAAGGAATATTACGAGGTAACGATTATATTATAACATAGCGGGTACTGTTAGAATAAGTCGTAAAAATGCAGATAAATACTTTTTGTTTTTGTATTTTTGCTTCTATAATAAGATAAAAGAAACACAGGCATTTTGTCTAAATTAGATAGCGAATCCGCGCGTTTTTTGTGTAAAAGGTGGAAATCTGAAAGGAAATGAAAAAGATAGAGAAAAACGCTGGATAGTCTTGAACTTATGTGGTATTGTTAGTATGACCGAAAGGTAAAAAAGCACGCAAGGGAAACCTTGGAAAGGAGGAAAGATGCAAATCACGGAAATAACTCCGAAGCGAGCGACGCAGGAAACAGAGCGTCTTGCCGCATACTGTAGAGTATCAAGCAATTCAACGGATCAATTGCATTCTTTCGCGGCACAGATACGATACTACAGCGATTATGTGAGAAAGAACCCGAAATACGAGCTTGTAGATATCTATGCGGACGAAGGGATAACGGGCACGGAAATGGAAAAGCGAGACGAATTAAACCGTCTGTTGAGGGACTGTAAGAAAGGAAAAATAGACCGAATCATAACAAAGTCCGTCTCACGCTTAGCTCGAAATACAGAAGAAATGCTTATCATGCTTCGTCTGCTGAAGGAACAGGGCGTGAGCGTGTATTTCGAAGAACAAGGCATTGACACAAACCAACTGAATCTGGAAATGATTGTAACATTCCCCGGTATGACGGCGCAACAGGAAAGCGCGGCCATATCGGGGAATTTACGTTGGGGAATACAGAAAAAAATGGAAAACGGAGCATTCGTTTGCTCGAATCCGCCTTATGGATATAAGTTGGAAAATAAACAGCTAGTGGTATGCGAAGCGGAAGCGATAATAATTCGGAGGATATTTGATCTGTTCCTGCAAGGTATGGGAAAACAGGCGATAGCAAGCCTGTTGAACGAGGAAGAACAACCAAGACGAAGAGGGTATTGCGTATGGCATATGACGGCAATCGATTATATTTTGAGAAACGAAAAATATATGGGTGACGCAGTGCTTGAGAAAACATATATGACTGAAAGTCTGCCATATAAACAGAAAAGAAATAAGGGAGAAAAGACAAAATATTACGTAGAACAGTATTGCCCGGCGATAATCAGTAAAGAAAAGTACATGTCGGTACAGGAATTGATATTGTCCAGGCGTGAAGATAGAGGCGGGGTAAAAGTATATGCATTGACAGGACGGATGCGTTGCCCGGAATGCGGAAGAGCGTTTCGCCGACAAACCATAAATCAAAAAGCGTATTGGAATTGTGCGTTGCTTGCGGCACAAGCCGGCAAATGTAAAAGCCGACGAGTGCGTGAGGATATGGCGTATGAAACGTTTACGGTGATGACGTATAAGCTCAAAGCACACCGACAGCAGATAATAGAGGAGACAATTCAAAGGCTTGAATATCTGCAAAGCCGAACGAGCGAAAACGGAGAAAGAATACAGGAAATCGACAAGGCAATCGCGGATTTAAGTGCCAAAAATCATGTGATCACGCGGTTGCATACAAGCGGGGTAATGGGAGTAACGGAATATACGCAGCAGACATCAGAAATCGGGAACAAAATCACCGCTTTGAGAAGCGAACGCCGCAAAAAGCTCACCGAGGATGAAACCGATATGCTGCTCGATGAGTTAAAAACGCTGAACGAAATCATGAAAGAATATCAGCCGAGAAGTGAGTTCGACGGCGATCTGTTCAGTCAAATCGTAGAAAAAATCATCGTAGAGGACAGCACGAAATTGATATTCTGTTTAATCGGCGGATTGAAGCTGACCGAAGAAATCAAAGAAAAAGGACGGTGTAAGACGGCATGACAATAAGGAACATCCTGTTCGGATACCGTTATACGGAAGGAAAACTTGTATTTCATCCGACGGAATCGGAGGTAATGAAAGAAATTTATAAGGCATACCTCGAAGGGAACTCTCTATTGAAGCTGTCGGAACGGCTGAATGAAAGGCAGATTGAATATATGCCCGGCGTGGTCGGATGGAATAAATCAAGGATTATGCGATTATTGAGCGATCAGCGATATATGGGCAATGAAAAATATCCCGCTTTAATCGATCGGAAAACTTACGAAGCGATTCAAACATTAAAAGATGAAAAATATTTGCAAAAGGACTTGGATCGGCAAGCGGATATCTTTCAAATAACGATCCCCGTACGTTGTCCGAACTGCAGCGGTATGCTGCGTCGAAAGGCCGATAACCGTCGAAAGACGGCAGTCCGGTGGAAATGTCTGACGCCGAATTGTAAGACGAATATCGGGAAAACGGATGAAAGTCTGATAGAAGAACTGACGGAAGTGATGAACGAATTGATAGCCGATCCCGACCGCATAGATATACCGCCGGAAAAGGCCCCCGAGCCGAGCATAGAACTGCGACGGCTGAATAATGAAATAGCAAGGTTATTAGACAGCATTCAGATCAACCGTGACACGGTAAGAGAAAAAATAATCGAGTATGCATCGCTGAAATATGCTGAATTTGATTCTGCGCTCGGTAAAGCGCAGCGGGTAAAAGATATTTTTAAGACAGCCGCTCCTTTGAAAAAGTTTTCGTCGGAGCTGTTAGAGAGGACGGTGGATGAGATACGGATGTACGCAGACGGAAGGATCGGGATCGTGCTCGAAAATAAACAGGAAATCAGACATAGAGGTTAATGATAATATGGAAATACCGGAATCAATAAGACCGCCGAGAGTAGTGCGGGTTATTCCCCCGACGATCAATACGCAGGAGTCGATACGTGAGAAATACAAACAGTTGAGAGTCGTTGCTTACTGTCGCGTATCTACAAAGCAGGAGGAGCAACTTAACAGCTACGAAACACAGAAGAATTATTACACCGAAAAAATCAATGCGGAACCCAACTGGACGCTGGCGGGAATCTTCGCAGATAAAGGAATTACGGGAACGAGTATAAAAAAGCGCGACGAATTCAAAAAAATGATCAGGCTTTGCAGACAGGGTAAAGTAGATATGATCATTACAAAATCCATATCCCGATTTGCGAGAAATACAGTAGATTGTCTTGTGTATATCCGAAAGCTCAAAGAGATGGGAGTGGACGTGTTTTTTGAAGAACAGGGCATCCACAGTACGCAACCCGGTGCGGAGTTCTATATCACGATATACGGCAGCATAGCGCAGAGCGAGTCGGAAAATATAAGTGCGAACGTGAAATGGGGCAAAGAACAGAGCGCAAGAGAAGGAAAGGTAGCGTTCCATTATAAAAATTTTCTTGGCTTCCGAAAGGGGGAAGACGGGAGGCCCGAAATTGTTTCGGAGCAGGCGCAAGTCATACAGTTCATATACGATAGTTTTTTATCGGGAGACAGTATCAGAGGGATCAAGGACAAGCTTGAGGAGTTGAGGATTCCATCTCCGAGCGGGAAAGCCGAATGGCATTATTCGACGATACAGTCGATTTTGAAGAATGAAAAATATAAGGGAGACGGGATTATAAACAAAACATATATAGAGGATTGTATTTCAAAGAAGGTACGGCTAAATAACGGCGAGCGAGTAAAATTTTATGTGGAAAATAATCATGAGGGAATCATTTCAAGCGAAAAGTATGCGTTGGTGCAGGAGGAGTTAGCGAGAAGAACGAGTAAGCCAAAGATCAAACAGAAAGGAACAAAGACGGAACAGGGAAAGTATTCGAGCAAATATGCGTTAACGGAACTGCTGGTGTGTGGGGAGTGTAAAACTCTGTACCGCAGATGCACTTGGACGATGAAAGGCCAAAAGAAAATCGTGTGGCGCTGCATCAATCGGCTGGATTACGGCAAGAAATACTGCCACAAATCTCCGACGATAGAGGAGAGCGTGCTTCAGGCTGCGATTATGAAGGCAATCGGAAGAACGGCGATGCAGAATGCGGAGGTGCTGCGGACCTTAAAACTCCATATAGGAATGGGACTGGATATGAGCGAAACGGAAGATAAAAGCCTGGATATTCAAATCCGAATCGCGGAAATTGAGGCGGAATTCAAGGCGATGCTGAATGCGGTATCGAGTGAAACGTTGGAAGCGTTTGATGAAGGGAAAGCGACGGTACTGATGAATGAAAAGAATAATTTACAGCAGCAACTTGCACAGATATCGGAACAGAAACAAAAGCGCGCGAATGTCAAAACCCGTCTCGATGACATATTTACCATACTTGACGGATTGAAAAATCACCCCATGGAATACGATGACAGAATCGCCCGACAGATTATAGAGTGCATAGTGGTCGAATCGAAGGAACAAATCAAAATCGTCTTTGTAGGCGGCTTGGAAGTTTTACAGGAATTGGAAAATAGAAATTGACAAAAACATATGGATTTGGTATAATATAAATAGTTTATCAAGGAAAAGTCAGGAGACTGAATTCGAAAACAAGAAAGAACTATGAATTTATTAAACCGAGAGTGAAAAACGAAAATAGAAGTCGTTTTTTGACAAAAATATTTGGCTGACGCAGGACCGCATGGCGTAATAATTAAACGAGAGGTTAGAATGAGTAAAGAAATCACGAATAGCGTAATAACGCAAATTAAAGATTTGCTTGAATCGGCAAAGCGAAGAGTGGCAGAGGAAGTCAATAGTACTCTTCTGAAAACGTATTGGCAGATAGGTAAAATTATCGTGGAGGATGAGCAGAAACATAGCGATCGTGCGGAGTACGGAAAACAGACTTTGAAAATTCTTTCCAAAACTTTGACGGAAGAATACGGCAAAGGGTTTTCACGTTCGAGCTTACAGAATATGCGTCTATTGTATTTGTCATATCCGAAATGCCAGACGCTGTCTGGCAAATTATCTTGGTCGCATTATTGCGAACTTCTCATAATTTCCGATGAGCAGAAACGCAGTTTTTATGAAAAAGAGTGCGAAAATGCTCGTTGGTCTGTGCGAGAATTGAAACGCCAAATTGAAAGCTCGCTATTTGAAAGATTGTTGCTTTCGAGCGGGGAGGCAAATAAAGAAAGAGTGCTTTCGCTTGCATTGAACGGAAATGAAATCGCAAAGCCCGAAGATATAATTCGCGACCCGTATGTCTTTGAGTTTTTGGGATTGCCCGAAAATAAACCGTTAATGGAGAGCGATTTGGAAGAAGCACTTGTTTTGCAAATTGAAAAGTTTTTGCTGGAGCTTGGTCGTGGCTTTATGTTTGTGGGTACACAACAAAGGGTTACTTTTAACAATCATCACTACTATGTGGATATGGTATTCTACAATAAAATTTTACGTTCTTATATACTGATTGAGTTAAAGACAACGAAGTTGATGCCCGAAGCAGCAGGACAATTGAATATGTATCTCAACTACTATACGAACGAGGTAAACGACGAAAACGACAATCCGCCGATCGGTATAATTCTTTGTACAGATAAAGGTAACTGTGAGGTACAATATGCGCTCGGCGGAATTTCAAATCAGATATTTGCTTCTAAATATGTGTTGTATATGCCGGATAAAGAACAGTTGATTGCCCAAGTTGAAAAAGTGCTACAAAAGTGGCATGGAAATGACGAATGAAACATCCCGAATATTTTTGAATATTTGGAGAATTGTATAAGAATAAAGGTTATGCAAATTTTGCACAACTTGTCGATGACGGAAAGAATATAATACAAATCATTACAGTTTGCAAATGATAATCACAGTCGGATTCATAGCCAATTCAGAGTGTGCCTCATAATTTGCAAATGGATTAATTAGATTGCAACAGAATATATAATTAGAGGTTGGGTAGTTAATATCTACGATCATTCAGCAGAGGAACTTATAGTCAAACGTGCAGATGGCACAAAAGAACATATGAGACTTATTACTTAGGTGAGTAACGACGGTAAAATGACAAAAAATTGGACGTTACACGGACTAAAAATTATCTAAATGCTTATGAACTAGGTCAATTAAACCGCGTGGTAGCTACCTATATAGATTTTACGGAAAATATGGCGTTGCGGTATATTCCTTTAACGATGGAAGATTAAGGAAAGTCGATTGAATTCTTTTATCAAAATGTTTAAATATAGGCTATTATGCAATGCAGGTAAAGTGTTGACCGAGATCGCAAAACTTCATGCTGATCGCCTTGATCGCTGTGAAATGTTAAATCGGTCGGATTGCTTTTTACTTCTTTTATGTATTTGGTCGTAAATATTCTCCTTATCGATTTATGTAGCATTTAAATCGCTTTTACTACTTAAGCTAAAAGGAATTTGTTTAAAAAACATTTTTATTGTTGCGATATATAGAAT
>ERZ1036470.856-NODE-856-length-10960-cov-19.162494_pt1 | contig 10960 bp, 9 predicted proteins | sample MGYA00514232_ERZ1036470 | MGnify/ENA primary metagenome ERZ1036470 (study PRJEB33795, sample SAMN09464898) | human gut metagenome | isolation source: Bloodstream | host: Homo sapiens | place: USA: Stanford, California | collected 2016-02 ... | reverse complement strand
AAAAAAACCGCCAGAATTTGACGGTTTTCTGAAAAATTATTTAGAAGCAGCAATCTTCTTACGCTTTGCAGCTTTTTGACGTTCGCCGGTGTTTAGAATCTTTTTACGTAGGCGAATGTTTTCAGGGGTTACTTCGCAATATTCATCATCGTTTAAGAACTCGATTGACTCTTCAAGCGTCATCTTCTTTGGCGTCTTGATAGCAGCTGCATGATCCTTCCCGGCAGCACGGGTGTTCGTCAGGTTCTTACCCTTAGTAACGTTAACAGCAATGTCGTTTTCACGAGAGTTTTGACCGACAATCATGCCTTCGTAAACTTCCGTGCCAGCATTGATGAAGAGCTGGCCGCGATCTTCAACGGATTGCAGACTGTAGGTAGTCGCAGTGCCGGCATTGATAGATACCAACGCGCCTTGAGTACGACCCGGTTCCCAGTTCTTGATCACTGGCGCATACTTTTCAAACGTATGGTTCATGATGCCATAACCGCCTGTAGAAGAAAGAAACTCGGTGGAATAACCGATTAAACCACGGGATGGGGCAAGGAAAGTGAGCCGCGTTTGACCGTTGCCTTCATTTTCCATATTCTGCATTTCGCCTTTGCGTTGGCTCATAGCGTCAATAACCGTACCGGTGTATTGCTCAGGAGTATCGATCTGCACCGTTTCAAACGGTTCCATCGTCACGCCATCAATATCGCGATAGATAACTTCTGGCCGGCCAAGCTGTAATTCGAAGCCTTCACGCCGCATCTCTTCAACCAAGATGGAAAGATGGAGTTCACCACGACCGGATACCATCCAGGCACCGGCTTGATCCGTATCGTCAACACGCAACGAGACATCGGTTTGCAGCTGTGCCTTCAACCGTTCCTCTAGTTTCCGCGCCGTTACGTTCTTACCTTCACGACCGGCAAAAGGACTGTCATTAGCCACAAACATCATCTGCAAAGTCGGTTCGTCAATCCGTAAAATCGGCAAAGCCTCTGGCGTATCGGCAGCGGTCACGGTTTCGCCGACAAAGATATCATCCATCCCTGAAACGGCAATCAAGTCACCGGCTTTAGCAGAATTGATTTCGGTCCGCGTTAACCCGAAGAAACCAAAGAGCTTGGTGACCCGAAAGTTCTTTTGTGACCCGTCAAGTTTCATAACCGTTACATTGTCACCGATCTTGATCTTGCCCCGGAAAATCCGGCCAATCCCGATCCGGCCAACATAATCGTTGTAATCCAACATGGCCACCTGAAACTGCAATGGTTCGTCACTGTTATCGATTGGCGCTGGAATCGTCTTGATGATGGTCTCAAAAAGCGGATTCATCGTGTGCTTTTGGGTTGATAAGTCGGAATCCATACTGGAAGTCCCGTTAACCGCTGAAGCATAGACTACTGGAAATTCCAATTGCGCATCATCGGCACCCAATTCGATGAATAATTCAAGCACTTCATCGACCACTTCTTCAGGACGCGCACCGGGACGGTCAACTTTATTGATGACCACAATCGGTGTTAGATGCTGTTCAAGCGCCTTCTTCAAAACAAAACGCGTTTGCGGCATTGGGCCTTCGAATGCATCGACGACGAGCAAAACGCCGTCAACCATCTTCATAACCCGTTCTACTTCACCACCAAAGTCAGCATGCCCCGGGGTATCGAGGATGTTGATGGTGGTGTCGCCGTATTTCACCGCCGTATTTTTACTAAGGATGGTAATACCGCGTTCCTTTTCAATGGCGTTGGTATCCATCGCCCGGTCTTGTAATTGAATGTGTTGATCAAGTGTATCCGATTGTTTAAGCATCTCGTTAACCAAAGTTGTCTTACCATGGTCAACGTGGGCAATGATCGCAATGTTGCGAATATCGTCACGTGTTTTCACGTTTCTACTTCCTTTCTGCTGGCACTACTGGCCGCCTACCGCATTAAAAAAGTGCCAGCAACTGACACAGTTATACGATTTTGAATTATAACACATTCTACCCAATCTGTGTGAGTTTTCTGAAAAGTGAAGTGATTCACGCGAATGATTTGATGGAATTTTCTTTGGAATTCGTGCATCTAGGCCATACATTCAAAAAACTGACGGGAATCGTCTCCGCCAGTTTTTGAGGTTGCTCGTTAATGAGCGGCGTTAATGCGCCTGTTCACTTTTACCGGCCATCATGGCTAGAATCGTTTGATGTGCTTGCGGGGTCGCTGCCACGACAACGCCTGGCTGACTTAAGTTGATTGCCGAACCGTCTTCCCGACTAAATTCGACGCCCAAACCTTGCGTAATCGCCATGCCTGCTGCAACATCCCAAGGCTGCAGATAGGAAACATAGCCGACTTGCCGTCCTAAGGCGACTTCAATAAATTCCATCCCGGCACTACCACTCATCCGTGCACCGGAACTAGCTAAGGCCACATCACCTAAATGCAAGCGATTCTTAATGGCCATGGGTCCTGCCACTCCCAACAAACCGTCCTTCAGTGGCAGATCCGGCAATGGCTTCAACTGACGGCCGGCAAACGTGACTGGTAGATTCGGACCGCCACTCAACACTTCATTGCGCATCACATCCATAATAGCGCCGACAATCGGTTGCCCGTCACGATAGACACCGATCATCACCGCAAAATGTGCCTGCTGTTTAACAAAATTCATGGTGCCATCAATTGGATCGACAAAAAAGACCAACCCATTAAGATCCGTATCATCATGCCCGTGACCTTCCTCGCCAATGATTCGCGCCGTTGGAAAATCGGTCTTGATATGTTCAATCAAAAACTGCTGATTGGCTTTATCGACATTGGTGACCAGATCATTGCGATTGCTTTTTTGGGCAACATCAAGTGGCTGGGCCATTGCTGTCAAAATGCGTTTCCGGCTAGCAGCAAACCAACCGATCAATGTCTCACGTATCTTTTCTGGATCTTGTGTCATGTTTAACTCACCCTCACCCTAATCTTTTGACTCACACCTTGGCGGGCCATTTGTACGACCGTGTACATCGAGTAACCAGAGAGTGTTTCAAATTCACGCCCCAGTTGACGCTCGGTTCCTTTATCCGGTACGACCTGCTTGAAACCCTTATAGGCAGCAAGTAGGTTATCCCGATCAACCCCATGCTCATAAGCATCCTCGACCAGCGCATAAAAGGTGGTCACTTTGATCTTTTCTGCCGTGGTCCAATCGAGATCTAAGGGATAATGATAGTTAGCTTTCATTCTTATTTGCTCCTTGTTCGATCGCTTCAATCTGGGTCTGGGCTGCTTGAATCGCTTGGCTTAAGGCAGCTTCTTCATCATCGGAACCTGCCACCATCGCCAACGTCACCACCCCGCGTTCATCCAATAAAACCGGCGAACTGCTAATCTGTCCTGTACCATCATCGGCATCGCGTAAGTGGGTAAAAGTGCCTATCATCCCATCACCGGCAAAAGCAGCTAGGATCGGTTCAACCAACTTGCCAAGCATCACGGTCAACGTACTGGCTAAGAAAGTCTGAACCGCCTTGACAGCCTCGGAAAAAATTGTCTGGTCATCCAGCAGGCGCAACACCGGGGTGGCGCCTACATAGGCTCGGCTCCAAACCAGAACCGGCGTCTGACTGGTTCCGACCACATAGGCAGTCACTTGAGCGGCGGGAACCGCCAACCGCTCTGCTAGAAATTGTTCAAATTGCCAGGTTGCACCAAAAGTACCTAAACCGACAACCTGACGCTTATTCAAGCCGGAAAATCGTTGAGCGAAATAGGTGAAAAGCTCGTCATGGGTCATGGCAACGATAATCCGCCCCTTAAACCCTGCAGCCATTGCCGAATTTAGCACTTTCCGAATGGCCGTAATATTAGTGGTTACAAACCCCTCATCCGCTGGCGTCCCTGTATCAGTCAGAATCAAAACATCGGCTGCCTTTAGAACTTTGGGTGTCACCTTCACAAACGTATTGTGACAAATTTGACTCAAGGCCGTCAACCCGGCTACGTCAACCAATGTTTCATCAGGTTCATAACAGCCGACTTGCAAATCAAGCAATGACATAATCAGCATTTGTAAAAGCCCTTGTGTCCCCGTGCTGGCACCATGTACCACGACTCTTTGCATGAAAACCCTTCCTCTCAGCTGCGTTATCTACATTTTAGCGGAAGCGCAATCTTAAGACAAAATTAAACAGGGTTATTTTTGCAATTGTTAACTAACTGAAATATTAGTCCTTTTTCATGAAGTCCTTACACTCGCACTTTCGGCTTTTGACTTTGTGCTTTCCCATCAAAAAAGTGGGCACAGACAATCAGTTGTCGATACCCACCTTAACAGTGCATCATGTTGGCAATATGAATCTACTTGCTAGATATTAATTGGCAACCCTAATGCAACTTCAGCATCATCCATAATGGTTTCACTTAAGGTCGGATGTGGATGGATGGTCAACGCCAAATCTTCAGCGTTGAGTCCACCTTCAACCGCGACCGTCAATTCTGAGATCAAATCACTGGCACCGGCGCCAGCAACTTGGCCACCGATGACGGTTCCGTTTTCATCCGTAACCAGACGAACGAAGCCCTCGGTTTGCGCCAAACTTAAAGCACGGCCATTCGCCGCAAATGGAAACTTGCTTGCTTTAGCTTTGATGCCTTTATCCTTTGCCTCAGCAAGCGTCATGCCAGTTGTGGCCAGTTCCGGATCCGTGAAACAAACCGCCGGCATTGCTGTATAGTCAACCGCGCTGGCCTTGCCACTGATCGCCTCTGCCGCTATCTTACCTTCGTAACTTGCTTTATGCGCTAATGCAGCACCGGGAACAATGTCACCGATTGCATAAATATTAGGCTTATTGGTTCGTCCTTGCGCATCGACTTTGATCAAGCCGCGATCCGTTGTCTCAATGCCAACAATGTCTAAGCCCAAATCATCGGTATTTGGCCGCCGCCCGACTGTGACCATCACATAATCTGCGGCAATGGTTTGTTCTTTACCGTCCGCTGTATAGGTTACCTTGACGCCATTGCCGGTATCTTCGGCTTCCTTCGCCATCGCGTTGGTAATCACTGTAACGCCGCGCTTTTTAAAGGAGTTCAAGACGAGTTGAACCATATCCTTTTCAAAGTTCGGCAAAATTGAGCTGGTGCCTTCAAGAATTGTGACATGTGCGCCTAGGTTAGCATAGGCGCTCGCCAGTTCGGATCCGATGTAGCCACCGCCAATCACCACGAATTCTTTTGGTACTTCCGGTAAGTTTAGGCCACCGGTTGAATCCAAAATCCGTTTGCCAAATTTGAAGCCTTTGATTTCAATTGGCCGGCTTCCGGTTGCAATGATCAAATTCTTGAAGGTGTATGTCTGAGCCGAGTCTTTTTGCATAACCCGCAGACTATGATCATCTTTCAAGAAAGCCGTCCCCATAATGGTTTCGATTTTGTGCTTTTTTAAAAGCATCGCAACACCGCTGGTTAACGTGTGCACAACCTTGTTTTGCTTCCAATCCTGGGTTTTTTTGAAATCAAGATCCGCACCCTTGGCATTAATACCAAACGTGCTTGCTTCCAAGGCATCTTGATAACGGTGACCGGCATTGATCAAAGCTTTTGATGGAATACAGCCAACATTCAAACAAACCCCGCCAATGAAGGTATTCTCGATAACAGTTACCTTTTGACCCATTTCGGCTGCTCGGATCGCAGCTACGTAACCACCTGGGCCAGAGCCAATCACAACGGTGTCCAAATCGATTGCAAAATCGCCTACAACCATGCTTATCCCTCCATCAACAGCAGATCAGGGTCTGCTAACAATTTATCCATGAGATTCAATGCGGTTTGCGCCAAAGCACCATCAATCAAGCGATGATCATAACTCAAGCTCAGCTTCAACAGGTTACCGACAACAATTTCATTATCAGCGTTGACATATGGCTCTTTAGCAATTTTCCCGACACCAAGGATGGCAACTTCCGGCTGATTGATCACCGGTGTGAACCAGCCGCCACCAATTGAACCAACGTTACTAATGGTCATGGAACCGCCGCGCATCTCATCTGGCTTCAACTTGCTGTCATATGCTTTTTGTGCATTGTCACTGATTTCCTTGGCAATTTCGAACATGCTCTTGGCATCAGCATTCTTGATGACCGGCACGTATAACCCATGATCCGTGTTCGTGGCAATCCCGATATTAAAGTAATGTTTGTAAACAATCTCATCGGTGGTGTCGTCAATTGAGGCATTAAATTCTGGATATTCACGCAATACCGTGACCAAAGCTTTAACGATGTATGGCAAGAACGTTAATTTAATGCCTTTATCAGCCGCGTACTGCTTGTACTTCTTCCGATGCGCCATTAACTTGGACACTTCAACCTCGTCAAAGCTCGTGACATGCGGGCTCCGTTGTTTCGAGGCTAACATTGCCTTGGCAATTGCCTTGCGCGTTGGCGTCATCTTCTCGCGAGTCTCCAGCTCGGCTTCACTGCCGGTTGAAACGTAAGGCGCGACTGGCTGCGGTTTTGGCGCTGCCGGTGTTGCTGCTGGAGCTGGTTGCGCTGCTTTAGGCGCGGAGGTTGCTGCTGGCTGCGCAGGTGCTGCAGCTGGTGCCCCTGCTTTAAAGGCATCGATATCGGCTTTGGTAATGCGCCCATGCTTCCCAGTTGCTGGCACTTGTGAAATATCAATGCCTTGTTCGCGTGCATATTGGCGAACAGACGGCATCGCCAGAATTTCCCGATTTGGATCGGTGATGGCCGGTACTGATCCGGCAGCAGCTGGTGCCGCGGCCGGTGCAGCCGTACCCGTATTGGCTTGGGGTGCTGCAGCGGTACCCGATGCAACCGGCGTATCATTATGCCCCGGTGCGTCAATATCAACCAGCGCTTCGCCAACAGTTGCGGTTTCACCTTCTGGTACTAAAATTTTAACAACGGTTCCGGCAACTGGTGATGGAATCTCTTCAACGCTTTTATCGCTTTGAACCTCAAGCAGTGTATCGTCTTCTTTGATCTGGTCACCGGGTTTAACCGCCCACTTGACAATTTCACCTTCCGCCAGACCTTCACCAAGTTCTGGTAATTTAAATTGATAGACCGACTTAGCAGCTGGCGCATTGCCTGCTGAAGCATCGGTTGCCGCGGCAGGTGCGGCTGCAGGTTGTGTGGCCGGACCGGAGCCATCATCAATTTCAACCAGTAAATCACCGACTGAAGCGGTTTCACCTTCTGGTACTAAAATCTTCAAAATTTTCCCTGAAACCGGTGAAGGGATTTCCTCGACACTTTTATCACTTTGAACTTCAAGCAGGGTGTCATCCTCCTTGATCTCATCGCCTGGCTTCACGTCCCACTTGACGATCTCGCCTTCTGCCAAACCTTCGCCAAGTTCTGGCAGTTTGAATTCAAAAGCCATGTTGGCACCTCTTCTCTCTAGAAATTGACAGTTTCCCGAACTTTAGCTTCGATATCCTTAGCATTTGGTAACCAGATATTCTCCGCTTGTCCAAATGGGAATGGGGTATCTGGAGCCGCGACCCGACCAATCGGTGCCTCAAGCGATAAAATGGCCCGTTCAGAAATTTCACTGATAACATTGGCGGCAACTCCCGCCATCCGTTGTGCTTCCTGGACCACGACTGCTTTGTGTGTCTTTTTGACGGACGCAATGATCGTGTCAACGTCAAGCGGCGCTATCGTTCGTAAGTCGACAATCTCAGCGTTAATACCATCTTTAGCCAGATTATCAGCCGCCTTAAGTGCTTCACGAACCATCGCACCATACGTGATAATCGAAACATCAGTGCCTTCGCGGGTAACCGCCGCTTTGTCCAGTGGAACCGTATAAGTCCCATCCGGAACATCTTGCCGGAATGAACGATAAAGTTTCATGTGTTCCAGGAACAAAACCGGATCGTTACTGCGAATCGAACTGATCAGCAACCCCTTGGCGTCATATGGATTGCTTGGAATAACAACCCGCATACCAGGAAATTGGGCGATCAACCCTTCAAAATTATCACTATGCATTTCCGGCGTATGGACACCACCGCCAAACGGTGCCCGAATCGTAATCGGCATGGACCGTGTTCCGCCCATCCGATAGCGCATACGTGACATTTGACCGCCAATGCTATCCATCGTTTCAAAAACAAAACCAAAGAACTGAATTTCCGGAATTGGCCGCCAACCAGTCAAGGCAAGTCCAATTGCCAAACCGCTAATGCCTGATTCTGCCAATGGTGTATCGAAAACACGATCCTCACCGTGTTTGGCCTGTAAGCCATCGGTAGCCCGGAAAACCCCGCCATTCTTACCAACATCTTCGCCGAATACCAAGGTCTTAGGGTCGTTCGCCAACTCAACATCAAGCGCATCGGTAATGGCTTGGATCATTGTTTTTTGTGCCATGGTTACTTCGACTCCTTTCCTTGAAATTCTGCCAATTGTTCAGCAACATTTTGCGGGGCAACTTCATAGGTGTCTTTCAAGAAGCGCGATACCGTCTGCTGCGGCGCTTTATCGGCCTTATTGATAGCATCTTTAATTTCATCTTTGACCTTTTCAATCAAGGCATCTTCTTTGTCTTTGCTCCACAAGCCTTTATCGGTCAAATAGTTGCGCATTCGAATTAACGGATCTCGTTTTTGCCATAACTCATCGGTCTCTTTGGAGCGATAACGAGTTGGGTCATCACCTGATAGCGTGTGTGGGCCATACCGATATGTCAACGTCTCGATTAAAACCGGTCCATTGCCAGCAGCCGCCCATGCACGCGCTTCCTTGGTGACTTCATAGACTGCCAAAGCGTCCATCCCGTCAACCTGCACGCCGGGAACACCGGCTGCAACCGCCTTTTGCGCAAGCGTTTTGGCTGCCGTTTGACTCGCCCGCGGCACGGAAATAGCAAAGCCGTTGTCCTGAACAATAAACAGTGCCGGCGCTTTGAAATGCCCAGCAAAGTTAACGCCTTCATAAAAGTCACCTTGTGAAGTACCGCCATCACCCGTATAGGTGAAGGCCACCTCATCACTGCCATTTTTCTTCAAACCGAGCGCAACACCCGCAGTTTGAACATACTGCGCACCAATAATGATTTGCGGCGGTAATGCGTGAAAATCTTCCGGATACTCATTGCCGGCAACGTGACCGCGCGACCAGAGAAAAGCTTTGTCAAGCGGTAACCCGTGTTGAATCAATTGCGGTAAATCACGGTAAGCTGGAAGCAGCCAATCTGATGACTTCATAGCAGCGTGACTACCGATCATGCTGGCCTCTTCGCCTGCACTTGGGGCATAAAAGCCTAATCGTCCCTGCCGATTCAACGCTGTCGCCCTTTGATCCAGCACGCGTTGCCAAACCATTTTTGACATCAAATCGACCAGCTGATCATCACTCAAATCGGGCATAATATCAGGATTGACGACTTTGCCAACTTCATCCAGAATTTGGATTGTGGGCTTAAAATCGGCATCTTGATTGTCCAACAGTTGCTTAAAATCAACTGCAGCATGCTGTTTTGCCATAATCAGAACCTCTTTCCATTCCTGTAGTCATTAACTCAGGAAAACTGTACTAATTAAAACTCCTACAAAGAAAGCGTAACATTGCAAAATTCTCGTTGCAAGCGTTTTATTTCAAGGTGAGCAAGAACTGACTTGCGATAAGATTGCCGCTTATTCGAAAGCTTAATGGACTATAACAGAATACTTTTTAAACTAAAACACAAAGAAAGCATGCGCCTTCACAAGCGCATGCTTTCATAATTGAATTTAATGACCAAGCTTCACGAGACTGGATCTTGGTTGTGCCGAAAATCACTGGTTTTACTGTGATGTTTCATAGCCCCAACCAAGGTAGCGTGATGAGCAAATGCGATCTCTACCCGAATCTGCTCGTCTCGGTCTATTTGCTTATTTTTTAACATTTCAAGTGACGCAACTGATACAGCCAGACGGAAAATTCGGCAAATCTGTTGTAAGACAAATTTCAGGCCGGCAACCGCACTCGTTACAAGTGAAGTTGGCGTTGTTGTAACAGATTGTCCAGCCAATTGCTTGAGTCCATGATCAAGCAATCCGTCATTTAAAACTGCGGTCACTGTTGCCTGGGTATCGGTTGCCATCACAGCACCGGCAATACCCACCCCGGTTGGCACCCGCCGATTTAACAAAATCAGCAGCCCGGCCAAGTCACGTGGCAAAGTTACGGATGCACCAGGAGCTAATGCAACATCAACCGGCAGCTTTTCTCCTGCTGTCAGCATTAAAACATCACCAACAACGAGATCTTGCGCGCGAACTTGACGAACCAATCCGTCACGCACGACCAACACTGGCTGCTGCGGCTGACCTTGATGGCGCGTGATTGCTTTTGCCAAATAAGCAATGACCGTCACTGTCAAACTAGCCAACATCGCAACAATAGCAGTTAAAAACCAGCTGTGGCTCATAACCATAATTAAACTGCTCACACCAGCCAATGTCATCAGCAAGGGCAAAAAGAGATTCGTCTTGCTGATCGTTTCTTGGCGTATGGTAGTTGTTTTTTGGGCCTTCTGCGCTTCGTAGCGTGTCAGACCGCTTGATACCATCATCAACATCGACAAACTCCTTCCCGTATCCCGGGAAGAGCCGCGATGCTGCCGAATCCATTAATTTCACTTAAGAGATCGTAGTGGCAGCATAATGGGCCTTCCGGGATCTGCTAAATCGCTACTACTACCACTACCACTACTCTTTGAAGATTGTTCCATTATGCTCACCACCTTTTTTCTTTCCATCAAGCAAAAAAACTGCACGCCGATTGAGAGCGTGCAGAAAAAGCATCCCAATCGTTTAGTTTTAGCACTATACGCCTAGAAGCGAGCTTCAGCTGCATTAGCATAAGCCTTAATGGGCAGACGCAGTTGACTCAATTGGCATCTCTCGATGTTTCTGAGCAGCAGCATTGTTCGTATAGGAGCCTCACCTAACGGAAAGCACCGTATTTGTT
>ERZ1036470.855-NODE-855-length-10964-cov-17.161151_pt1 | contig 10964 bp, 8 predicted proteins | sample MGYA00514232_ERZ1036470 | MGnify/ENA primary metagenome ERZ1036470 (study PRJEB33795, sample SAMN09464898) | human gut metagenome | isolation source: Bloodstream | host: Homo sapiens | place: USA: Stanford, California | collected 2016-02 ... | reverse complement strand
AAAACTTGGTCATCCTTCCACACACTCCTTTTAAAACCAGTGTAGCAGAAGATTCAGTGAAAGCGTTCACCAGCACGTAAAAATTCAGACTAGCTTAATCAAGTTTAAAAATTAAGCTTTAACGACGCCATTTTAACGGCGGACGCCAAGCTGTACGACAAAAAGCCGATCACACAAGTTGCATGTGTCGGCTTTTTGCTGCAAGTATTCATTTTATAGACAGCCCGTGAAACGTAGCTAGCTTGCGGGCTAACCTTATTCTGCTGCCGTACCTGCTGGTGTCTTATGGTCTTCTTGTGCTTCAGCCTTGTATGCTGCAACCTCGTCATCAGCCGCAAAAATATAGTGATCAGGATAGACTTCGACCATTTTGCGCTGCTTGTTATCACCTTCGACTTTGCTTGCATCGTAAGGGATCGGAACTCGTTTGCGCTCGATATCCGGATCAGGAACCGGGATCGCAGACAGCAAGCTCTTCGTGTAAGGATGCAATGGGTGCGCATAGACTTCATCTGCACTTGCCAATTCAACCAACCGACCATAATGCATAACGGCAATCCGGTCCGAAATGTATTTGACCATGGACAGATCATGGGCGATGAAAAGATAGGTCAAGCCTTGGCGATCTTGAATATCCTTCATTAAGTTGACGACCTGCGCCTGAATGGACACATCCAGAGCACTAATCGGTTCATCGGCAATAATAAACTTCGGTTGAACTGCCAGCGCCCGGGCAATACCAATCCGCTGCCGTTGACCACCGGAGAATTCATGCGGATAGCGAGTCGCATGATCGGCATTTAAGCCAACCTCTTCCAGTAGCTGCTCGACTTGATGATCGCGATCAGCATTATCCTTAGCCAAATGATGAATGTCAATGCCTTCAGCGATAATGTCTTTGACTTTCATTCGTGGATTCAAAGACGCATACGGATCCTGAAAGATCATCTGCGTCGCACGCCGAAAAGCCAACATCTTCTTAGAACCGTTTTTGAGCTTGGCGATATCTTGCCCATTATAAAGGATTTCACCGCTAGTAGGATCATACAGACGGATAATTGCCCGTCCGGTCGTTGTTTTACCGGATCCGGACTCACCAACCAGCCCTAGCGTTTCACCTTCATAAATGTCAAATGAGATGTCCTGGATAGCCTTAACTTCGTCTTTTTTACCGGCGTTAAAGGTTTGAACCAAGTGTTTGACTGAAACAAGCACTTTTCTTTTTTGATTTTCGGCCACGTTAGTTCACCACCTTTTCTTCTGGATGTTTATTTGCCCATAAAGCATGGCGCCGAGCAATTTCCGGAGGCAGCTCGACTTTTGGTGCACCCGGCGCTAATAACCAGGTTGCTGCCGAATGTGTGGGCGAAATTTTGAAGAACGGGGGCTCTTTTTCAAGATCGATTGCCATCGCGAATGGATTACGCGGGGCAAAAGCGTCTCCCTTTGGTGGATCAAGCAAGTCCGGTGGTGTGCCGGGAATGGCATACAGACGATCGGTTTTGGTTTCTAGCGTTGGCATCGCCTCAAGCAAGCCCCAAGTATACGGGTGCTGAGCGTTGTAGAAGATTTCGTCAACTGTGCCATATTCAACGATCTTACCGGCGTACATAACCGCAACCCGATCGGCAATCCCCGCAACCACCCCAAGATCATGGGTGATGAAGATAATCGACGTATCGATTTTTGACTGGATTTCTTTGAGCAGATGAATGATTTGCGCCTGAATGGTGACATCCAGAGCCGTTGTGGGTTCATCAGCCAGCAGAATCTGCGGGTGGTTGATAATCGCAATGGCAATGACGATCCGTTGCCGCTGCCCACCGGAGAATTGATGCGGATAATCTTTTAACCGTCCGCCTGCGTCTTTGATGCCGACAAGCTCAAGTACGCGTTCTGCTTCTTTCAGGGCGTCCTCTTTGCTCATCTTGTTATGCAAAAGCAAGGGCTCAGCAACCTGTTTACCAATTGTCATTGTCGGATCCAATGAGGTCATTGGATCCTGAAAGATCATAGCAACATCATTGCCACGCATTGCATTTAACTGCTTTTCGGATTTCTTTAAAATATCTTCGCCGTTAAATAAGACTTCGCCATTTGTGATCTTGGCGTTTGGTGCCAATAATCCCATCACCGTTCGTACCGTAACAGATTTACCAGAACCAGACTCACCAACAATTGCTAATGTTTCTCCCTTATTGAGATGAAAACTAACATTCCGAATCGCATGTACCGGTCCGGCATAGGTGGCAAAGTCGATTTGTAAATCCTTGACGTCTAAAATCTTACTCATTTTGCCACCTCCTTAATGTTCACTACGCGGATCAAACGCATCACGCAAGCCATCAGCTAGCAGGTTGAATGCCAGCATCAAGATAACAATGACGATTGCGGGATAAAGCAGTTGATACGGGAGCACCTGTAAGTTCTTCTGCCCGTCTGACAATAATGTCCCCAGACTAGCAGTTGGTGCTGGCAAGCCGATCCCGATGTAACTCAGAAATGCTTCAAAGAAAATCGCCGTTGGAATGGTGAACATGGTTTGAATGATGATCGTTGAACTTAGGTTAGGAATCAAGTGTTTAAAGGCGATCTTCACACTGGATTCCCCCAACGTTCGTGCGGCCAATACAAATTCCTGATCTTTTAATTGCAATGTTTGGGCACGAATCAGTCGAGCCATCGTGACCCAACCGGTTAATGCAATGGCTAGAATAATTGAGGTCATCCCGGGCTTGAAAACCAGTAACATCAGGATAACAACAACCAGGTTAGGCACACTGGAGATAATTTCGATCACACGTTGCATCAAAGTATCGGTCATACCACCGCGCCATCCGGAAACGATGCCATAGCAAACACCAATAGTTAAATCAAAGAATGTCGCGACAATCCCAATGAACAGTGAAACCCGGGTGCCGACCATAATCCGTGATAACAGATCACGGCCAAGGTAATCAGTTCCCAGAAGGAAATAAACGTTCTTGCTCATACCTGCATATTTGTTTTGGCCATTCAAGTACCCGTTGAGCCCGGGCAAATCAATTCCCGGCCATTTTGGTGGCAGGTTGGAATAATTCAGGTTTTGCTTGTTCGGGTTTGAAGGTGAAATCCAAAAAGACAAAATCGAAATCACCGCAATGATGATCAAGACCCAAAGCGACACAACCGCTGCCTTGTTTTTCTTCAACCGGCGAATAGCATCTTGGGTGAACGTCAGCGCAGGCGTGGCAATGCGTTCCTGTTCAGCCGCATCCACTTTGACGTGCTTGAATGCATCTGGACTTAATTTACTTGTTGCCATTAGTTTGCCTCCCCGCTCAGTCGAATTCGTGGATCAATGAAGCCGTAAAGAATATCGACGACAAGGATCACAACTGTCAGCATTGCACTGTAAAGAATCGTTAGGCCCATGATCACTGGGTAATCGTTGGTGGTAATTGACTTAACGAATTGTTCCCCAATTCCGGGAATCGCAAAAATGTTTTCGACAACCAGTGACCCAACCATCAAGTCAACTGCCATTGGTCCGATAATGGTCACGATTGGAATCATGGAATTTCGCAGTGCGTGTTTGGCAACAACCTGCCAGCGTGATTCGCCTTTTGATCGCGCGAGCTCAATATAGTCTGAACTTAACACATCCACCATTTCAGTTCGCATAAACCGAGCTGTTTGTGCCAGCGGAGCAATTGCCAAGGCCAGGGTCGGCAAAATACTATATGAGAAACCGCCCCAAAGCGCAACGGGGAAAGCCCCCGTTTTATAAGCAAACAGCTGTAACAATGCCGCAAACACGAAGTTAGGAATTGAACGTCCTAAGATGGCGAAGATCGTTGCCTCGGTATCAACCACGGTGTTTTTCCGAATTGCCGCAATGGCCCCGAGTAAAATACCGGCAAGCGTCCCGACAACCATTGCCTGTGCACCGATTTGTAAGGAAGGTCCCAATCGCGAAATGATCAAATTAGAGACCGTTTGACCCGGAAATTGATAGGACAAGCCGAGGTCACCATGCGTGATGCCAATGATATAAGTTAGATACTGCATCCAAACCGGTTTATCCAGTCCATACTGTTTCTTCAAAATTGCCAACTGATCAGCTGGAATCTTCGGGTTATTAAAGGGCGTACCCGGCAGCATTTTCATTAAGAAAAATGTAATGCTGGCAACAAGAAACAATGTCAGGAGCAGGAAGCCGATCCGTTTTAAAATATATTTGACCATGATTCACTCCTGTTTTTGGGCGTAAGCCCTGATAAGCAAACGGCGTTGTCCGCCGCAAAACCGTGACAACGCCGCTTGTGAGAACTACTTATTGAACCTCAACATAAGTCAATGCTCAGGATTACTTAACCTTTGCATTAACAAAATCATACGTGTTCGCTGGACTATACTTCAGACCCGAAATGGTCGTACGTTGTAATGTCGTCTGAACCCGTTGATACAATGGGATGACACCTTGTTCCTTGGTAAGAATACTTTGCGCCTTCAACAGGGTATTCCAACGCGCGGTCGGATTGTTTGCGTCCGTTGTCTTAGACTGTTTGATCAACGCATCGTATTCAGCATTGGACCATTTGCCGTCATTATAAGCATTATCAGACGTGAATAGATCCAAGAAGGAAATCGCATCAGGGAAGTCAGCACCCCAAGCAGTCATCACCATGTCGAACTGACCATTTTGAGACCGTGACAAACGGGTCTTAAACGGCACCGTTGCGATGGTGATCTTCAACCCAGGCAGGTTCTGTTGTAAAGCGCTCTGGAAGTATTCAGCAGATTGTTTGGCCTGCGTCGTATCATCAGTCAACAATTCCAAGGTTGGTGCACTTTGACCGGATTCCTTCAACCCTTCTGTCCACAGCTTCTTAGCTTGGGCAGGATTATACTTGGTTGCATCTGCATCCGTCTTGGCAGCAACTTTAGCAAAGTCTTGGCCGCCTTTAGTGAAAAGTCCTTCAGGGGTAACATTTTTTGCAACAATGGATGAATCATCCAGGACTTTCTTAATAAACTTTTCACGGTTGATGGCCAATGAGAAGGCTTGCCGAATCTTCGTGTTCTTGAAGATAGGGTCTTTCTTTTCATTCAATTCCAGATAGAAGGTACTGCTTTGCTTCAACGGCTTAAAATCAGACATTGACTTAGCTTGAGCTGCCTGCTGACCTGAAAGTTGGGCAATGTCCAGCTTCTTTGACTGGAACAAGTTCATAGCAGTCTGCGGATCCTTAACGACTTGGCCCTTAAGTGTATCCACATGAACATTCTTAGCATTCCAATACTTGGTGTTCTTGGTTTCTTTCCAAGTATTGCCCGTACCATCCCAGCCTTTTAACTGATAAGGTCCGTTAGAGAGAATGTACTTCGAACTTGTGCCGAACTTCTTACCCGCATTTTCAACAAACTTCTGATTCTGTGGGAAGAAGGCTGGATTAACCAGCAACGTCTTGAAATAAGGGATGGCATGTTCCAGCGTCACCTTCAACGTTGTCTTATTCACAGCCTGAACGCCAAGTGTGCTTGGTGCTTTCTTGCCAGCGGTGATCTCATCTGCATTTTGAACACCTGAATACAGATAAGCATACTGTGATTTTGTCTTTGGACTAACCGTACGCCGCCATGCAAATACAAAGTCCTGAGCAGTAACGGGATCGCCATTGCTCCATTTTGCATTGCGCAGTTTAAACGTATAGGTCTTCCCATCAGCACTTACTTTTGGTTCACTCTTGGCAATTGCCGGTTTTAAGTCCTTACCTGAATAGCGATATAAGCCATCCATGGTATCAACCAGCGCCTGTCCAGCAAATTCGTCAGTAATTGTTGAAGGATCCATTGAGGAAATCACGTCGCCCGTCATCTTGGTAATCGTTGTACCTTGACTACTTGAAGCACTTGATCCACAGGCGGTTAAAAGCCCCGTCAGTACTACTGCAAAACCTGCGACTATTGTTTTCCTGAATTTCATCCTGCTGCCTCCTAAAAATGATTGAACTTACCTTACATTAGAATTTCATTAATGTAAATAAGCTAATTGGCAATTTCGGCTAAAAAAACCATCCCAAACCTGGCAAATTCTTCTTCAAGAATTCACTTTTGCACAATTATCATTCTTAGCGGTCACAGTTTCGTCAAGAAAACATCCGCTTTAAATCAAGGTTTATAACCCCAACCGATTCTTTTTCCCTGTTAAGAAAAATATTTATAAGCAAGCTTTTCCGGATTAAATATTCAGATATTAAATAACTTAATTTAATCTGGCAAACACTTGTTCAGGATCGAAATTAGGGGCCTCCTTCCTGGTGCTTTTTTCTTTTCTGTCAAATTGGTTGCTTTCTTAGAAGAAAACCGCCTTAGTGGGTTAACACTTGTTCATTATTTTGCCTACTCGCAACATCCGGTTATCATTTTGTGCTTAAAAGCTCTGTTTGAGGCAGCAGGTGAATGCTTTCATGAGCACCTTTTGATAGTGACCGAATGTGTGCGGCGTTTTACTTCACTTTTGCGTTAACAAAATCATATGAGTTAGTTGGATTGTACTTCAGACCAGAAATGGTTTTACGTTGCAAGGTTGTCTGAACCCGTTGATACAGAGGAACGACGCCTTGTTCCTTAGTCAAAAGTTCCTGTGCTTTAAGCAAGGTGTTCCAACGAGCAGTCGGGTTGTTAGCATCCGTTGTCTTGGATTGCTTGATCAAAGCGTCATATTCGGCATTGGACCATTTGCCATCGTTATAAGCATTGTCCGAAGTGAACAGATCAAGGAACGAAATTGCATCAGGGAAGTCAGCACTCCAAGCGGTGATAACCATGTCGAATTGACCATTTTGCGAACGGGATAGCCGCGTCTTAAATGGCACGGTTGCAATCGTCACTTTAATGCCCGGTAAGTTCTGTTCCAAAGCACTCTGGAAGTATTCAGCTGAACGCTTGGCATTGGTTGTATCGTCAGTCAGTAATTCCAAGGTCGGTGCGGTTTGGCCGGTTTCTTTCAGCCCTTCAGTCCAAAGTTCCTTGGCCTTAGTCGGGTTATATTGAACCGCATCCGATGCCGCCTTAGCAGCTGTTTGTGAGAAATCCTTGCCGCCTTTAGTAAATAGGCCTTCAGGGGTCACATTGTTAGCTGCAATAGATGAGTCACGCAGCACTTTCTTGATGTATTCTTTGCGGTCGATTGCCATTGAAATTGCCTGACGCACTTTTGTATTTTTGAAAATCGGATCTTTCTTCTCATTCAACTCAAGATAGAACGTTGCGCTTTGCTTCAGGCCTTTGTAATCAGGCATCGTCTTGGCTTGTGCAGCCTGTTCTCCTGAAGGAACTGCGATATCCAGCTTCTTGGATTTATACAGGTTCATCGCAGTTTGCGGGTCTTTGACAACTTGGCCATTCAGCGTGTCAATATGCACATTCTTCGCATTCCAATATGTTTTGTTCTTGGTCTCCTTCCAAGTATTGCCGGTACCATTCCAATCCTTCAACTCGTAAGGACCATTTGAGAGGATGTATTTGGAAGTTGTTCCGAATTTCTTACCCATCTTCTTCACAAACTTCTCATTCTGCGGGAAGAATGCCGGGTTAACCAGCATCGTCTTGAAGTACGGAATGGCGTGATCCAGGGTTACTTTCAAAGTCGTCTTATTGACTGCCGTCACACCCAACGTACTGGTTGCTTTCTTCCCAGCCGTGATCTCATCCGCATTCTTCACGCCGGAATAAAGATAGGCATATTGCGACTTTGTCTTCGGATCAACTGTCCGCCGCCAAGCAAACACAAAGTCCTGAGCGGTCACTGGATCACCATTGCTCCACTTAGCATTGCGCAGTTTGAACGTATACGTCTTGCCATCACTGCTGACAGTTGGCTGACTCTTGGCAATCGCCGGCTTCAAGTCATTGCCAGAATAACGGTACAAGCCATCCATCGTATCAATCAACGCTTGGCCTGCAATCGCATCCGTATTGGTCGATGGATCCATTGTCGAAATAACGTCGCTTTCCATTCGTGTGATGGATGTGCCTTTACTACTTGAGCTGCTAGAACCACAAGCGGCAAGCACCCCGGCGAGCACAATTGTCGTACCCGCAACCATTGTCTTTTTGAATTTCATCCTGGTCCCTCCTAAAATGATTGAACTCAATATACATTAAAATTAGATTAATGTAAATAAGCTGACAATGAATTTAATATTAAAAGTGCAAAACTAAACATGGCAGTATCAATAAAAAAACGGACCGGTTAAAATAACCCATCCGCGCGTTTATAAAACATCAGCTGAAGTATCAATATTATCAAGCTATCCCGGAACCCGATTCTAATTCCACTGGCTAATTCAATAAACTAATGTCAGATAGCCTAACATTAGTTTAATTTTAAAATATTGATTTTTTGTTTAACTGCCAAGCTGCATCGATTGGATTTTTCTCTTTTAAGCAAAGTCCAAATAACAACAGTTTGAAAAATTCCCAAGGCCTGAAGAAATTCATATAACGCTAATTATTCTCATGAATTGTTCTGACCTGACGCTTTTTCTTTTCGCTGATTGCGTATGCTGCGAAAAATGACAACGCCCAAGCCGATTATCGAAACAATGGTCGCCAACCAGAAAACATTGGCCAAGGCGCGGACAAATGGCAGGCCGGTTTGTTGTGAAATACGGGTAACCCCGGGTAATTGCGCAAACAATAGTGTGGCACCAAAACTAATCCCGATGGTTAAGCCAATCGTTCGCGCCAATGAATTTAACGAACCCGCAACCCCGGAAAGATGGTCATCAACCGCTCCCATGGTTAACGCATTGTTCGGCGACAAGAACAGCGCCATGCCTGCTCCATTGGCAACAATTGGCCAAATAATTGGTGTCAGCGTCATTTGAACCGGATAGTTGGCATAACCCACCTGAGAAACTATCAGCACCAACAACCCGATGATGGTTAGATAATAGCGATTCCAATGATCGGCCAACCACCCGGCAAACGGCGTCATCACTAGCATCGTGACACTTTGAAGCATCATCAGCAGACCGCTGGAAAAAGCCGAAATACCGCTATAACTCTGCAAATAAAAAGGCAAGAGGATATTTGAAACCGAATTAACCAGCATGACAATCAGCAACACGCTCACAGAGATCAAGTAATCAGGATTGTGTAAGATGACCGGGGCAATCCACGGCGATGACGCTCGTTGGTCCTGAACAAACGCTAAGATCGTCAGCAAAACCCCACCAGCTAAGACAAATGCTCCTAACCATCGTTGGCTCGGCTGTTGAATCCAGTATCCACTGATAAACATCAAGATCATACCGCCAGTAAAAAGATTCTGACCGGTCCAGTTTGCTTGCCGCCATACCTGCCTGATTTCACCCGGTTCCGGGCGACGTAACGGCAACACCCGCATACCTGCCAGAACAATGAGGATCCCCACCGGAACATTGACCAAATAAATCCACCGCCAACTCGCCCAAGTTATGAGAATCCCGCCAAATGCTGGACCGGAAATCGACCCAAGCGAAATAAACATTGAAATGACGGCCAATGCCTCAGCACGGGTTGCATCGGGAAAATACTGACTAATGATCCCCATCGAGTTAGCCATAATCATCGCCGAACCAACTGCCTGCACCATCCGGCCGGCCATGATGGTGAGATAAGTCGGGGCGATGCCGGTCAGTAATGAGCCGAGGATGAAGACAACTTCGCCGAGCAAAAATACCAGATTTTTGGAGACTAAATCGCCAATATGACCGAACATCACCAACAAGACCGCCGTTGTAATAAGGCCAATTGACACAATCCACGTGGCCGCACTGCTAGAGATCATCAAATCCTCGGAAATCTTCGGCATTGCCAAATTCGTGCTGGATCCTGACAAAGCGGTTAATAATGACATCATCCCTAAAACAATCAAGATTTTTATACGTTGGCCCCGCGCCATCGTCATTGTCCCCACACCCTTTCGCATGTATTCTATGCTCGTTAGCCATTAGCTACAATGATTCTGCCCTGTAGCAAATAAGGTGTGGCATCATTTTAATTCTGGGCGTTGATACGCGTAGGATTCTCCTCATATAGTCATAACGCACTCCCCGGCTTGCGCCCACTAAAAAAGGCAACGCATGATTGCGTCACCTTTTGATCGTCTATTCTCTATTCAATAATTACTTTTGTGCGCGCCCTTTATAAGCACCCGTATCCGTGGTCACCAAAATGTTTTCGCCTGCTTTGACAAAATCAGGCACCGTCACCACAAGCCCCGTTTCAAGCGTGGCTGGCTTGCCGCCGCCTGCAACGGTTCCGCCTTTAACAGACGGCTGGGTATCGGTCACCTTGAGTTCAACCGTTCCGGGAAGCTCAAGCCCGATCACTTCATCACCGTAAAACTCAATTTCGACCGGAATATTTGGCAGCATAAACTTCAACTCGTGCTCAATACTTGAAGTCGGTAATTCATACTGTTCATAGCTATCACTGTCCATGAAATAAGCAGTATCATCTTGCGTATACAGATACGTTGCTTTTTTCCGATCCATGATGGCGATTTCGATTTTTTCACTCGGCCGCATGGTCGTCGTGACATTGGCGCCGGAACGAACGTCATACAGTTTCATCTGCATCACGGTGTTTCCTTTGCCTGGCTTATGATGATTTGATTCCAAAACCTTAATCAGTTTGCCATCCTTAACAAAAACCATTCCGGCCTTCAAATCGATTGCTTCCGTCATGTCGCTATCCCCTTTATTTGCATTGTGCCGTTATCGCACGTCTCAGGATTTAGTATACCATAACCTTGTGTGGGAGCCGGCGCTAACTAGGGATGGATGAGGTGTAAGTGTCAGCCCTTTCCTTGGTTCTACTCTAATTAAGTGATTTCCGATACTCCGAGCTGGCTCCGCGGTGGCTGGGCTGGAACGTGGTGGGCGCGACTTCGAACCCGCAAAGACCGCGGTTTCGAAGCTCGGCCTTGG
>ERZ1036470.854-NODE-854-length-10966-cov-3.950234_pt1 | contig 10966 bp, 10 predicted proteins | sample MGYA00514232_ERZ1036470 | MGnify/ENA primary metagenome ERZ1036470 (study PRJEB33795, sample SAMN09464898) | human gut metagenome | isolation source: Bloodstream | host: Homo sapiens | place: USA: Stanford, California | collected 2016-02 ... | reverse complement strand
GTAACGGAGTCCATCGTTGCCAGAGCACAGGGAAATTATGCGTCAGTGGATGCAATTGCCGCAGATGTTAAGGAAAAGCTGGGAGGAGAAACCATTGGTGTTATGTTTCCGATCCTGAGCCGTAACCGGTTTGCAATCTGTCTGAAGGGAATTGCAAAGGGGGCGAAAAAGGTCGTTCTGATGCTGAGCTACCCAAGCGATGAGGTTGGAAACGAGCTGGTATCCATCGATAAGCTGGATGAAGCCGGAATCAATCCGTACAGCGATGTCCTGAGTCTGGAAACATATCGGAAGCTCTTTGGTGAAAACCGTCATGAATTTACCGGAATTGACTATGTGAGCTACTATGGTGATCTGATCCGATCCTGCGGTGCCGAGGTGGAAATCATTTTCGCCAACCATCCAAAGGAAATTCTTAAGTATACAAAAAATGTTCTAACCTGTGACATTCACACAAGAGCTAGAACAAAACGCATCCTGAAAGCAAACGGTGCCGAGCGTGTCTGCGGCCTGGATGATATTATGACGGCATCCGTTGACGGGTCCGGATACAATGAAGCCTTTGGTCTTTTGGGATCCAACAAATCTACAGAGGACATGGTGAAGCTGTTTCCGAGAAACTGCCAGCCGCTGGTACAGGATATTCAGAAGCAGGTACTGCAGGCATGCGGGAAGCATGTGGAGGTTATGGTGTACGGTGACGGTGCCTTTAAGGATCCTGTCGGGAAAATCTGGGAGCTTGCGGACCCTTGTGTTTCTCCTGCATACACCCCAGGTCTGGAGGGGACTCCGAATGAATTGAAGCTGAAATATCTGGCAGACAATGATTTTGCACAGCTGAAGGGTGAGGAGCTGCAGAAGGCAATCGAGGCGAAAATCCGTGAAAAGGAAGACAACCTGGTCGGAAACATGGCTTCTCAGGGAACAACTCCAAGACGTTTGACAGACTTGATCGGCTCTCTCTGTGATCTGACGAGCGGTTCCGGAGACAAGGGAACACCGATCGTACTCGTTCAGGGATATTTCGATAATTTCACAAACTAAAGGGTGAACAGCTGATACATAAAGCACCATTGCGCGGCAATGGTGTTTTGCTGTACACGCATTAAGGATGATAATCGAAGCAGCTGCCTGTGCTGATGACTTTATCAGAAGGGGACGTTTACGATAGATGTCATCAGCATCGTGAAGAAAATCTGAAAGAGACAGGACAGGCGTATGAAAGTCCGCAATTGTTCTGAACATCACAATAAACACAAACTTTCGATAACGGCGCAAGGTGGTGGTATGCATGATACGTGCGGATGCGTGAAGGAAGCTCTTCTTTATAATGAAATATCATAGCTTTGTACAGCTAGGAAGCAGGTACATGATTGATATTATATGGGAATGCTCAGCAGGCAGGGGTCTGCTGTTTTTAATTTATGATCATAAAAACAGTCGTTTCAGTCTGCAATTTGTATTTGATCTCATAATTGTGTAAGGCATCAATAAAGGAATGAGCGTGGTTCTATTTCTGACAGGACTGCATACCATAGGATAGAGGTGATGCTATGTCGTTTTTATCGTTTCAGGAGTTTCTCACGTATTTTTCAAAGGACATGACCATGCTTGCTCATAGCGGACAGCTGGAAGGGTATCTGAAGCAGTATGTGGATTTCTGCAGTAAGCATCATATCCAGCCCAATCTGCTTGAATTGCACAGGGAGTATGCGAACATGCATGTCTGAGTGTCGAAGCCTGCCGGTTTTTATCGGTTTGCGTATGGCGAATATCGACAGATTCATAACATAGCCAGGTGTATACTGTGCCATGAAGGAGGGATGCTTGTATGGAGAGCTATGTAGAGGTCAGTATGCTGCATAACACCGCAACCATTCTGCTGTCATTTTTAATGGCATCCTATGCCTGTGTACAACCGCTGCCGATACGGAAAATGCTGGTTTATGCACTTGCTCTCAGCATACCGGGCTGTCTGCTGTTCTTTCCCGGCTCCTGGCTGTTTCTGGTGCTGGAGGAAGTCGTCTTTTTTTTCTGGCAGTTTCGTTTCTGTGCCAAAAGCTGGATGATGATGCAGGGAATCCGCATACTCTGGTACATGACATCCTTTGCGTTTTATCAGGGTGGTTTTCATAACTTTCTCTGGTTTGTCCCGCTCCATGCGTCGGTGTACTGGCTGTGGCTGGTATATGGCGGAATGTTCCTTCTGCTCCATGTGAAATGGAAGGATATGCTGGCACGCATGAATTACCTGTACCGACTGCAGATTGAGCTTGCGGATACGACGCTGCATTTGAAGGGATGGCTGGACAGCGGAAATCTGCTGAGCTATGAAGGAATACCGGTCCTGTTTATTTCTTCCTCCTATGAGACATATTTTAAGAAACAGGACATAGAATTGGTAGTAATGAATACCGTTGACGATACCTCTGTCATACGCTGCTATGCATGCTTGGCGGCGATAGAGGGATGCCATAAGCACAGGGTGCTGGTCTGCTGCAGAAACCATGTAAGCCTTCCGCTGAACTGCGAAGTATTGCTGAACATGAATATGATGACACTGGGGTGATGATGATGAAAAAACTGCTGCAACTCATTCGCTTTTTATTTATTAAACAGGATGTCATGGAGGTCTATTACATCCAGGGAAATGATGTACTTCCCAAGCCGCTGGACAAGGAAGAGGAGCTGGCTGCACTGATTGCTCTGGAAAACGGAGATGAGGAGGCCCGCAACACACTGATTGAACATAATCTTCGCCTTGTCGTATACATCGCAAAGCGCTATGAAACCAATCCGATTTTTATGGAGGATCTGATCAGTATCGGAAGCATCGGGCTGATCAAGGCGGTCAATACCTTTAAACGGGATAAGAATATCAAGCTGGTGACCTATGCGTCACGCTGTATTGAAAATGAAATCCTGATGTTTCTGCGCAAGAAAAGCCGCCGCAAGGTGGAGGTCAGCTTTGATGAACCACTCAATATCGATTATGACGGAAATGAGCTTCTGCTCTCGGATATTCTGGGAACCGATGATGATGTCGTGACCAAGGAGTTTGAAAAAAAGGAAAACAAGCGGGAGCTGCTGGAGGCGATGTCGACGCTGAAGGAGCGGGAACGCCAGATATTGCAGATGCGCTACGGCATTCAGCATGAAGAGCTGACCCAGAAGGATATCGCCAAGCGTCTGGGAATCTCCCAGTCCTATATATCCCGTTTGGAAAAGCGCATTATCGCCAAGCTGAAGGTACAGATGAAAAACTCACAGTAAATACAACGGCTCAGCTGCAGCAACGGATTATGAAATTTGAAAAATACGAGGAACCATGCACTGAAAAAAACCTTATAAGCAGTCGGACAGACGTTTGATCCGGCTGTTTTTATCTTACTATTGTCAAGACTGTTTTCCTTCCAATTACTTACAGGAAAAGCTGCCTGCTTTTACGCATAACAAAGAAACGGCTCGGGCACACTGCTAGTACAGACACTAGGAGGCAAAGAGCATATGAGTCGTTATAAAGTAGAAATCAGCGGTATCAATACCGCACAGTTAAAGGTCTTGACAAATGCAGAAATGAAGGAGCTGTTTGTGAAGCTCCAGCAGGGCGATGAAAGTGCCAAGGAAACACTGATCAATGGAAATCTGAAGCTGGTGCTGTCCATTGTGCAGCGCTTTTCCAATCGCTGTGAAAATATGGATGATCTGTTTCAGGTTGGCTGCATCGGGCTTGTGAAGTCCATCGACAATTTTGATCTGAAGCATGAAGTGCGCTTTTCCACCTATGCGGTACCGATGATCATGGGTGAAATCAAACGCTATCTGCGCGATAATCAGGTGATCCGGGTATCCCGCCATTTAAAGGATCTGGCGTATCGGGCCTTCAAGCTGAAGGAGGAGTATGTACATAAGCATCAAAAGGAGCCAAGTGTTTCCTGGCTTGCCCAGCAGCTGGAGGTTAAGGAAAAGGATATCGTGGATGCACTGGATTCCACACAGAGTGTGCTTTCCATCTTTGAACCGGTATACAATTCGGACGGAGATGAGCTGTTTTTGCTGGATCAGATCAAGGATGACAAGGATGAAATCGAGCATCTGAACAATTTGATGGCGTTAAAGCGCAGTCTGACACGCTTAAAGGGGAAGGAGCTGGATATCATACAGAAACGCTATTATCAGGATATGACGCAGACAGAGATTGCCGGAGAGCTGGGCATCTCGCAGGCACAGGTGTCACGTCTGGAAAAAAACGCCATTGCGGTTTTGAAAAAAGAATTTGATTCCTAGGCAACACCTGCGGGTGAAGGGCATATACTGAAACAGGTGATAGAATTGAAATATACGGATATTTGCGGAAGACAGGTCATCAATGTGATGGATGGCAGTATGATCGGACTCGTCAATGATGTGGAATTTGATCCATGCACGTATGTGATTCATTCCATATTTGTCCATCCCACGCAGTCCTTTGTGAAAAAGCTGTTTCCCTGGTTCTTCCCGTGTGATGAAATCGAGATTCCCACGCAGGAAATCGAAAATATCGCGGGTGATGTTATTCTTGTGAAATTTCGATGCTGAAGTTTTTTTACAAAAAGGAGGGCTTTTGAAACAGTTTGCGGCACTTGTATAAATTTCATGAAAAATCCCTTTTTATAAAGGGATTTTTGTGCTAGAATATACATAATGTATAGGAGGGACGCGTAAATGAGCATCAGTCAGAAATTCAAAGAATTTATAGCGCCAATGGATGAAGATGACGTTTTAGAAGTAGAACAGGAAGAGGATACTCCTTCTATTTCCGAATATGAAAGACCGAAATCAAAAGTAAATCACTTGCCAACCGATACGAAAATGGTTCTGTTTGAGCCTCGTTCCTTTGATGAGTCCGAAGAAATCGCAAAACGCCTGAAGGAAAACAAGGCGGCTGTTGTCAATCTGCACAAGCTGCAGCGTGACTATGCGCAGCGTACCATTGATTTTTTAACCGGTGTAATCTTCGCTCTGGATGGAAGCATTCAGAAAATCGGGCATAATGTGATTCTGTGTACGCCGCGCAGCGTGGCGGTACATGGGGAAATCAGCCTTGACGCAAGCGAGGAAGACTAACCATTGTCTGTCGCAATAGAGCATTATCGGGGTAACGAGGAATTCGTCCGGCGCCTGCAGGATCAGATTGATCGCATGGAACGCTGGAACCGGGTTGTTGTTACACCCTTTTTTTCGCCTGATCAGATACAGATAGCCGAACGCTTTTGCGGACATCGGATTTTGTATCGCAAAGAGGGCGGCTATGTGCAGGCCGAACGCTGCCGGCTTGCCTTTCTGCCCTGGGAGGAAGAGGTACAGATTCCTGTGCTTCATCTAAAGGCGAAAATTTCTTACAGCTTTGGAAAGCTGGCACACCGTGATGTGCTCGGGGCGTTGATGAATCTGGGGATTGAGCGGGATAAAACCGGGGATCTTATCGTTGAACAGGATGCGGTGCATATGTTTGTGGATCCGGATATCGGCAATTATCTGATTGCCAATCTGACGCAAATCAAACGCTGTGCCGTCCATCTGGAGCCGAGTGAGGAGTCTGTCAGCTATGAACCGGATATTGCCTACAAATCACTGATAGTATCCTCTCTTCGACTGGATACGCTGGTCGCTGCGCTCGCCAGACTCAGCAGGGCAAAGGCTGCAGATCTCATACGGAGCAAACAGGTAAAAGTTGATCATGTAATACTTGAACAAACGTCCTATTTGTGCGATAATACTTGTGTTATTTCCATTCGCGGACATGGAAGATTCCAGCTGAAAGAGGTTGTGAAGGAAACAAAAAAGGGAAATCTTGTCATTGAGGTTGGCATGTATCAGTGAATAGGAGAGGGATTATGGACAGATACGCATTTGATACAATGAAAAATGGATATAATCGCTATCAGGTGGAGGATTACATTCAGACACAGAAGCTGCAGATGGAAAGCCTTCAGAAAAAACTGGAAAAAGCCAACTTACTGAAAGAAGAACTAACCAGAGAATATCAGGAGCTGGAAACACGCTACCGGGATGTCAGTGAGAATCTCGAGGTCAAGGAAAAAGCTGCGGACGAAATGACACGCATGGCGATGAAGGAAGCAAATATGATCGTCGATACGGCACACCGCAATGCCGATGCCATTGTAAAGGAATCCTTAATGATGGCGCGTGGAATTTTGATGGAGGTGGCCCGCCTTGGAGATGAGGCGAACGATCTGAAGGGCAGTATGCGTAAGGAGCTGCAGAAAATCACGCAGGCACTGGATGATTTTGAAGCCCCTGAAATACCGGATCTTGATTTATTGAAAAAAGAAATATAAATGCTGAGATAAAGACATGCTTCTATATGTGGACTTGAAGAGAGCTGACGGTTGGTGAGAGTCGGCAGGAAGGATATAGAAGATATCACTTTGGAGCAGATTTCCTGAAAGCAGTAGGGAAATACGATACGCTTGTCGTTATAAGCTGAGGGCACATGAGCTTCATGTGAACTAAGGTGGTACCGCGTTACAAGACGTCCTTAGATAGAAGGCGTCTTTTTTTCATAAAAGGAGGAAATGATATGGAATACAAGGATACACTGTTAATGCCGAAGACAAGGTTTGAAATGCGTGGAAAATTACCGACAAAGGAGCCAAACTTTCAGAAGCGCTGGAAGGAAAGCGAAATCTATGAAAAAATGCTGGAGAACCGTGAGGGCTGTGAAGCGTTTGTTTTGCATGACGGGCCACCGTATGCGAACGGGGATATCCATCTGGGACATGCCCTGAATAAGATTTTGAAGGATGTCATCGTCCGTAACCGCTATATGGCCGGTTACAAGGTGCCGTATGTGCCGGGCTGGGATACGCATGGCTTGCCGATTGAAACTGCAATTCAGAAGCTGGGACATAACCGCAAGGAGATGGAATTATCCGATTTCCGCAAGCTGTGCTATGACTATGCTCTGGAACAGGTGGACCGTCAGAAAAAGGGATTTTTATCACTGGGTGTTGTCGGCGATTACGATCATCCGTATATCACACTGACCAAGGATTTTGAAGCACATCAGATTGAAATTTTTGCCTCCATGGCGATGGACGGTCTGATTTATAAGGGATTGAAGCCGGTTTACTGGAGTCCTTCCAGTGAAACCGCACTGGCAGAGGCGGAAATTGAATACAAGGATATCAAAAGTCCGACGATTTTCGTGAAATTTGCGGTGAAGGATGGCAAGGGCGTTCTGGACAGCGATACTTCCTTTGTCATCTGGACAACGACACCATGGACCATTCCTGCCAATCTGGGAATCTGTCTGAATAAGGACTACACCTATGCGCTTGTGGAAAGCGAAAAGGGCAAGCTGATTGTTCTGGAAGAGCTGGTGGATGCGTTGTGGGAGAAGTTTGGTCTGGAAACAAAGAAGAAGCTGGCAACCTATAAGGGAAGCGAGCTGGAAATGATCACCTGTCAGCATCCGCTGTATGATCGCGAATCCCTGGTAATTCTGGGGGATCATGTAACGGCAGATGCAGGTACCGGCTGTGTACATACGGCACCGGGCTTTGGTGCCGATGACTTCTTCATCGGACAGAAATACGGTCTGCCTGCGTATTGCAATGTGGATGAGCACGGCTGCATGATGGAGGATGCCGGTGACTGGCTGAAGGGACAGTATGTCGATGATGCCAACAAGACGGTAACACAGAGACTGGATGCAATGGGCGCATTGTTAAAGCTGGAGTTCATTACGCACTCCTATCCGCATGACTGGAGAACAAAGAAGCCGATTATCTTCCGTGCAACAACGCAGTGGTTTGCGTCCATTGATAAGATTCGTGAAAAGCTGCTGACAGAGATTGCGAATGTTGACTGGATTCCGAAGTGGGGACAGCAGCGCATGCACAATATGATTGCCGATCGCGGTGACTGGTGTATTTCCCGTCAGCGTGCATGGGGTGTTCCGATTCCGATTTTCTATGCGGAGGATGATACGCCGATTATGGATGAGGCTGTATTTGCCCATGTGGCAGAGCTGTTCCGTGAGCATGGCAGCAATATCTGGTTTGAAAAGGAAGCGAAGGAGCTGTTGCCGCAGGGATATACACATACAGGCTCCCCAAATGGAGAATTCCGCAAGGAAACCGATACGATGGATGTATGGTTTGACTCCGGAAGCTCTCATACCGGAGCCATGATGGAACGCGGACTGGGCTATCCTGCCGATCTGTATTTTGAGGGTAGCGATCAGTATCGCGGATGGTTCAATTCCTCCTTGATCATCGGTACAGCTGTGCATGGACACTCACCTTACAAGCAGGTACTGAGCCACGGCTTCGTTATGGATGGCAAGGGTGTGAAAATGAGCAAATCACAGTGGAATGCGGTAGCACCGGGAGAAATCACGAAGAAATACGGTGCGGATATCCTGCGTCTGTGGGCGACAAGTGTCGATTATCAGGCGGACTGCAGTATGTCGGATGAGATTTTGAAGCAGATCAGTGAGCAGTACCGTAAGGTGCGCAATACGTTCCGCTTCATGCTTGCCAATGTCAATCCGGAAGAGGATTTCACAAAAGAGGATCTTGTGGATATCAACGAGCTGCCGGAGCTGGACAAATATATTCTGGTCCTGTTGAATGAAGTGAATGAAAAAGCAATAAAGGCATATAAGGAATACCGTTTTGCGGATATCACCAATATGCTGAGCAATCTGATGACGAACGAGCTGTCTGCCTATTACATGGATTATACGAAGGATATCCTGTATATTGAGAAAAAGGATGCGCCTAGACGTCGTCAGGTACAGACGGTGCTGTGGCATGCGGTCAACACGCTGGTTCGCCTGTGGGCACCCATCCTCGTGCACACCTGTGAGGAGGTCAACGACTTCTTCCATACCGAAGCAGAAAGTATCCATCTGGGAAGCTTTGCACAGGCACTGGATGTACAGGGTGCTGATACAATCAAAGCGGATATGGAACGCATGATGGCGATTCGTCAGGATATCTTCAAGGCCCTGGAGGAAGCGCGTGCGGAAAAGGTGATTGGTAAGTCTCTGGAAGCACATGTGATGATCAATGTGAGCGATGAAGACCGTGCACTGATTGAGAAGCTGTGCGGAAATCATTTCAACCAGTGGCTGATCGTATCCAAGGTCAGCTTCTCCGTGGATGAATTGAAGCAGTATGAAGTGTGTCAGGTAGAAGTTGAGAAGTGTGAAGGCAAGGTTTGTCCAAGATGCTGGAATATTACGGATTCCCATGCGGAGGATGGCCTGTGTGATCGCTGTGCAGAGGTGCTGGAGCAGAAGTAAGCGGCAATTGCAAATCATGCGTGGTTGCCGGACTTAAGGTATAAATGCGCCTGGATAAATCAAAGAGTGCTATCTGCTGTAAGGCAAAGGAGTGCCGGATAAACGTATGGATGTCCGCACTTCTTTTTCATTCGTATGCAAACTACGTATCCGGGTGGTAAAAAGATAACACTGCCGGAATTGAATTTGTGTGCTTCACAAAACAGGATAGCAAACGTGCTGCTTTTCCGTATGCATTTTCATTTTTCGAATTGGACTTTCATCAGAGGATACTCCATCGCTCATGAATTATGAGGATATTCTTTATTGAGAAAGCTGCATGATTCCATCAGGCGATGTAAGGATGAATGCATCTTTTATCTGTTTTGGGTAGAACATAATATTTTTCTGGCAATGCCATTGGAAATAAAGTACAATGGATTTAAAAGGAATGATGCTATGATACGTAAAAAACGAATGTTTACTACGGTAGAGGAATGGAGCAGCGCATATGACAGCTATTACGGAGTGATCCGGCAGATCAATCAGAAGCTCCACGAAATCTCTCTTACAAAAGGTAAGGCGTTTGAAACATGGCTTCAGGATTATAAAAAGTATTCCAAGCAAATGCGTCAAATGTATCAGAAGGAAACGGATTTTATACAGGAATATTTACAATATTACATCGATCATCCATCTCACTGGCAAAAGGAGGAGGCTGCTTCCCTACTGACGTACCTGTTTATCAGCTGTATGCGTCTGGAGGACACGCATATGATTTACGCAGCTGCGCTTTCTCTGCTTGAGTATTACTCATCAAGGCAAAACAGAGTAGCTGAGATGAAATGCTATTATATTCTTGCAATCTGTCTACACGATCTGGATGTTTTCCATTTTCATAAAGAAATTCTTCAGTACTGTGAAATGGTGATTGTACGGTATGAAGAACTTTACGATACCCTAAGTGATATGGAAAAGAGTTATGGGTTGAGCATCTATGACCTTCTGAGCGTATGCCGTTATGAAATCCTTCATGCAGATGAGCAGTTTTCGTCATTTCTCAAAGGGGTTATCCTGCCGGAGCAGGAGCATGCCATTGCGATGGTGGAACGGTTTATGCGTGAGGCAGATATGACGAAGCCGTATAATGCTGTATTGCCGCTGATTCGTTCCAATATGCTGTCCAGCTTTTCTGATCTGGCAATAAAGCTGCAGAAGAAAGCTTATACCTCGGATATCGCGGATTACATGTATGAAAAAAGTAAGAGGCTTTGCGGCTCTTATACAGATAAGGGGACGCCGGAGGAAATACATGAAAGAATCAGCTATTTGATGTCAATTCGTGTCCATGAGCAGTTGCCGGAGGATATGCTGTTTGCGGTAATGAAACAGGAAATGGAACGACTCCCTTCCAGCATCACAGGGAAGAATTTTAATTATGATAATTCTTTAATAGAGGTATGGATCTGCATCCTGAACAGTCTGCGGACACTGATGCAGGAAGGGCATGAGGAATATCGCGCTTTCTTTGAAGAACAGCTGGATCGCTTTGCTCAAGTGCTGGCCTCCATTCCCTTTGGCAAAAAGCTGGAGCATATCGCAGATACAGCAATATATGATTTTGTCTGTTCCCAGTTATCGTATTTCCATGATGATGAAAAGGTGCTGGCT
>ERZ1036470.826-NODE-826-length-11263-cov-21.153373_pt1 | contig 11263 bp, 10 predicted proteins | sample MGYA00514232_ERZ1036470 | MGnify/ENA primary metagenome ERZ1036470 (study PRJEB33795, sample SAMN09464898) | human gut metagenome | isolation source: Bloodstream | host: Homo sapiens | place: USA: Stanford, California | collected 2016-02 ... | reverse complement strand
GTTTTCAGGCGCGCAACAATCGCTTTGCCGCGTTCAAAGGCGAAATCTTTATGAACAATGGTGCTTAATGCATCAACTGGATCACCATTCAGTAAAATGTCCATTTTAACCAGATCACTTTGCCGATACCCGATGATCTCATAATCAAGACTTGCATAGCCTTTGGTACTGCTTTTTAGATCATCAAAGAAATCGTAAATAATTTCGGACAATGGCAATTCGTAGATGACATTCACGCGATACTTATCTAAATAATCCATTGTCACAAATTCGCCCCGTTTACGTTGTGACAGCTCCATGACCGGTCCGACATAATCGTTAGGTACCATGATCGATGCTTTCACATAAGGTTCGCGGATCTCTTTAATCTCACTTGCATCGGGCATTTCAGCCGGGTTGTCGATCGTTTTTTCCGAACCATCTGTTAACGCAACCTGATAGTCCACGCTCGGTGCGGTCATGATCAAATCGAGACCGTAATCGCGTTCCAGCCGTTCCTGAACCACATCCATATGCAAGAGGCCCAAGAACCCACAACGGAACCCAAACCCGAGTGCCTGGGACGTTTCCGGCTCAAATTCAAGCGCAGCATCGTTGAGTTGCAACTTTTCCAATGCCTCGCGCAAGTCATTGAATTTCGCGTTATCTACTGGAAACAGGCCTGAATAGACCATTGGCGTGATTTTACGATACCCTTTCAGCGGGGCTGCTGCCGGGCGGTCTGCCAGCGTCACCGTGTCCCCCACGCGCGTATCCTGAATCGTCTTAATTGAGGCCGTGATATAACCGACATCCCCGACCATTAGAAAATCGCGTTTCACTGCTTTAGGTGACATCACGCCGACTTCAGTAACCTGAAACTGCTTGCCATTGCTCATCAGCTGGATCGTATCGCCGACCTTAACTTGTCCTTCTTTAACCCGAACATCAAGGACAACACCGCGATAATCATCATAAACGGAATCAAAGATCAACGCTTGCAACGGCGCGTTAACATCGCCAGAAGGAGCCGGAATGTCTGAGACGATGCGCTCAAGAATTTCAGGAACTCCCAAGCCGGTTTTACCACTGGCCAAAATGGCGTCAGAAGCGTCTAAGCCGATCATCTCTTCAATCTCTTCTTTAACAACATCAGGCTGGGCACTAGGCAAGTCAACCTTATTGATCACCGGAATGATTTCAAGGTCGTCATCAATCGCCAAGTACACATTAGCAAGCGTCTGAGCTTCAACACCTTGCGTGGCATCCACCACAAGCAAGGCCCCTTCACAGGCAGCAAGACTGCGACTAACTTCATAACTAAAATCGACATGCCCCGGCGTATCAATCAAATGGAAAATATACGTTTCGCCATTATTGGCTTTATAGTGCAGTTCGACCGCATTGAGCTTAATCGTAATCCCGCGTTCCCGCTCAAGTGCCATATCGTCCAGAACTTGCGCCTGCATATCCCGCTTGGCAATGGTGTCTGTCAACTCCAGAATGCGATCCGCAAGCGTGGATTTGCCATGATCAATATGGGCAATAATTGAAAAATTGCGGATATGCTTTTGCCGTTCCAGCATTTCTTCATGATTCATATAAATAGTGCCTACTTTCTAAGCGATCGTTTGGTTCTTATTATAGCAGAGCGTATCGGACACGGGTAGAAGCTGGTATTTAACGAATCAAGCGGTTAAGGCCTCATACACTTGCAAGCCTGGCTGCTTAAGTTGGCATCATTATAAGGTTCACCTAGACGCTGATACGTCAAAAGTGCTCACCACATTAAAAAAATCGGCCTTAACTTCTAAGACCGATTTTTCGATATTTGGACCAGTTTTGTGCAATTGATAGTGACTAGGCGTGTAACCTACTTACCGCCTTTAAACGCTTCTTTAACACGGTCAAACAGCGTCCCATTGTGTGGTGTGACATCTTCACCACTAGCTGCTGCAAATTGCATCAGAGCAGCTTTTTGCTTTTCGTTTAAGTGCTTAGGTGTTTGAATCTCAACGGTCACAATTTCATCACCGGTACCGTTACCGCGCAGCCGTGGAGCACCTTTACCGCGGAGTCTGAATTTGGTTTGACTTTGCGTGCCGGCTGGAATTTTTAACTCAACCGGTCCGTGAACCGTGTCAACTTTGATTTCATCACCCAAAGCTGCCTGAGCAAAACTTAACGGAATCGTCAGGTAGATCTCGGCGCCATCACGTTGATACTTCTTGCTTGGCGCGACTCGGAAAACGATGTATAAGTCCCCATATGGTCCGCCATTGGTTCCTGCTTCACCAGCTTGTTGCAAGCGCATTTGCTGACCGTCTTCAACACCGGCCGGAACTTTAACATCAATCGTATGCCGTTCCTGTTCGTGACCGGTACCATGGCAGGTTGGGCACTTTTCTTTAATTTCTTTACCGGTTCCACCGCAGACATCACAAACTTGGCGGGTCATCATTGCGCCAAATGCCGTATTGCGTTGTACCTGAATATAACCGCTACCATGACACTTGTGGCAGGTTACCGGACTGGTTCCCGGTTTGGCACCACTACCATGACAAGTATGACAAACAGCTTCACGATCATAGGAAATCTTGGTATCTTTTCCAAAAATCGCTTCTTCAAAAGTCAAATCCATCCGATACTGTAAGTCGGCTCCTTGCCGCGGTGCAGAAGGGTTCGCCTGTGCACCACCGCCAGCGCCGCCAAAGAATTGACTGAAAATGTCGTCAAAGCCGCCGAAACCGCCTTGACCGCCACCGAAGTCACTAAACCCGCCGGCTTGACCACCATTGCCGAATCCCTGCGGACCATCAGCAGACCCATATTGGTCATATGCGGCACGCTTTTGGGGATCAGACAGGACCTGATAGGCTTCGTTGACTTCCTTAAACTTTTGCTCGGCACCGGGTGCGTGATTAAGATCGGGATGATATTTTTTGGAAAGCTTGCGAAACGCTTTACGAATTGTATCATCATCGGCATCCCGGCTCACACCGAGCGTCTCATAATAATCTTTCTGATCCGCCATAGTTCCTCCTCGATTCAGATCGTGACTGAAAATGCCAACTTAGCATAGCATAATTCAAACAAAAAGCCAAAACCGCGCCGCGGCTTCGGCTTTTTGCTAATGAACTGATGCCTTATTTCTTATCGTCGTCGGAAACATCCTTGTAGTCACCATTAATGGTGTCATCATCCGACTTCTTGTCATCAGCCGTACCTTGGGCTGCGCCACTCGTTGCGCCACCCTGGGCTTGTTGATTCTTTTGGGCATTTTCATACAACTTAACGGTCATATCCTGAACCAGCTTGTTCAAGTCGTCCCGCTTTTGCTTCATGTCATCAAGATTGTTTTCCTGTTGCGCTTTCTTCAGTGCTTCTTGCGCATCCTTGACTTTCTTGACATCCTCTTCCGGAACCTTGCCGTCAACATCTTTCAGGGTCTTATCTGTCTGGAAGAGTAATTGGTCGACATCGTTCTTCAAATCGACTTCTTCTTTGCGCTTCTCGTCGGCTTCAGCATTTTCTTCAGCTTCCTTCTTCATGCGCTCGATTTCTTCGTCAGACAAGCCGCTGGAACTCTTGATCGTGATGTTTTGTGACTTGCCAGTACCAAGGTCCTTTGCCGATACCTGAACGATCCCGTTCTTATCAATGTCAAACTTGACTTCGATTTGCGGAACGCCACGTGGTGCTGGCGGAATGTCGGTCAATTCAAAGCGGCCAAGTGTCTTGTCATCTGCCGCCATTGGACGTTCACCTTGAAGCACGTGAATATCGACAGCTGGTTGATTGTCCGCAGCAGTTGAGAATACCTGACTCTTAGAAGTTGGAATGGTGGTGTTGCGGTCGATCAGCTTGGTGAAGACACCGCCCATGGTTTCAATCCCTAATGACAGCGGCGTAACATCCAGCAAAACAACATCCTTCACGTCACCGGAAATGACACCACCCTGAACGGCAGCACCTAGCGCAACCGCTTCGTCTGGGTTGATGCTGTGGTCCGGATCTTTGCCAGTCCATTCCTTAACTGCTTGTTGAACAGCAGGGATCCGTGTTGAACCACCATTTAAGATTACTTTGTCAATATCTGCATTCGTCAATTTAGCATCTTTCAGCGCATTTTCAACTGGCACCTTGGTCTTAGCAACCAAGTCGGCGGTCATTTCGTCAAATTGTGCACGGGTTAAAGTGCGTTCCAAGTGCAATGGGCCGTTGGGGCCGGCAGAAATAAATGGCAAGCTGATTTGCGTCTGGGTCACACCGGAAAGATCCTTCTTAGCTTTTTCGGCTGCATCCTTCAGGCGTTGCATTGCCATTTTGTCTTTAGACAGGTCAATGTTGTTATCCTTTTTGAATTCGGAAACAAGCCAGTCGATGATCTTGTTATCAAAATCATCCCCGCCTAAATGAGTATCGCCATTGGTTGACAGCACTTCGAAGACACCATCACCTAACTGCAGGATGGAAACATCAAATGTCCCGCCGCCAAGGTCGTAAACCAAAATCTTTTCGTCTTTGTCGCCTTTATCCAGACCATAAGCCAAGGCTGACGCGGTTGGTTCGTTGATAATCCGTTGAACATTCAAACCAGCGATCTTACCGGCATCCTTGGTTGCCTGACGCTGACTGTCGTTAAAGTAAGCCGGAACTGTGATAACCGCATCTTTAACCGGTTCGCCCAGATAGTCTTCAGAAAATTTCTTGATGTACTGTAGAATCATCGCTGAAATTTCTTGCGGGGTGTATTCTTTATCGCCAACCTTAACTTTATAGTTAGCTTCGCCCATGTGACGCTTAATTGACACGATGGTATCCGGATTAGTGATCGCCTGGCGTTTTGCCACTTCACCAACTTGGATTTCACCATCTTTAAATGCGACAACAGATGGCGTGGTGCGATTGCCTTCCGGGTTGGTGATGATTTTTGGCTGATTGCCTTCCAAAACCGCAACTGCAGAGTTGGTGGTTCCTAAGTCAATACCAATAACTTTACTCATATTTTTATACCTTCTTTATTTCAGATTAATTATTTAGCGACAACGACCATAGCAGGGCGCAGAACCCGATCCTTGAGATAATACCCTTTTTGTAACACCTGCGCGACCGTGTCAGCGGGATGTTTGTCGTCCGCCGCCACGGTTTGTACTGCCTGTTGGGTATTCGGATCAAACTTGTCGCCAGCACCATCAATCGCAGTGATGCCATTTTCCTTCAAGGCGCGTTCCAGATGATCGTAAACCATCTGCACACCTTTTTTGAGTGAGGCCGCACTGTCATCTTTGGCTTCGGTTGCAAGCGCACGCTCTAGATTGTCAACTACCGGCAAAATCGCCTTGGCTAACTTCTGGCCGTCATATTTCAACATTTTTTGCTGCTCTTTTTCGAACCGCGCATTCATGTTTTGAATCTCTGCAGCTGCGCGCAAATACTTGTCTTCGAATGCATCACGCTCTTGCTTCAGTTGTTCACCATCATGCTTGCTGGTTTTCAATTGCTCATTAAGATCAGCAATGCTTTCCTGCAGAATTTCTTCTTTTAGCGAAGTCTCTGGCGTGTCAGCAGCGTGCTTGGCGTCTTTGGCGGTATCTGCAGCAGTCTGCTTTGCTTTTTGTTCTGCCATGGTATCCTCCCTTTTAACCACATCTATTCGCGCAATTGGTTCACGTTAACAGATGCTTGTTATCATCTATCATTGATCAAAGTTGGCGTAATAGTCCGTCAACCGTTTAGCCAGCTCCTCTCGGAAAACATCCAACAGTCCGATCATCTTGGAATACGGCATCTGGGTTGGCCCTAATAGGGCAATCATTCCCGTGCCGTGGTCACCGACATCATAACTGGCGGTAATCAAGCTGAGATTGGCCAGATCAATTGGCTTTAACTCCGGGCCTAGACGAACCGTAACCGGCGTTTGGCGAACCGGTCCGCCAAGCAGTTCAGTAAGATCACCATGATCAGCATCAATCAAGGACATAATCTTTTTCAACTCGTGAATATCCGAGTCGCCGAGATAGTCCATTAAATTTAAGCGGCCACCCACATAGAAACGCTCTGAAGCGGCGGACTTTAAGACATTACCGAAGATATCCAGGAAGCCTTCAGGACTGGTCAGATACTGCATCAGCATCGACGGAACATCAGTCTTTAGCCGCTGAGCAACTTGAATAAGCGGCAAACCGACCAGCTGATCATTGACAATGCGAATCGCCTTTTCCAGCTCGTCAGATGAGATGCTTTCAGGAACGGTGAAAACCTGATTTTCAACATTGCCGTTGTTCGTCACTAAAATCACCATAACCTGGTGATTGCCCAACGGTACAAGGCGAAATCCGGTCAATTTAATGTTATTCACTTCTGGCCCTAAGCTGATCGCCGTGTAACTGGTCAGATTGGATAAAATCTGCGCACTTTGCGCCACAATTTCATCCATCTTATTGTAGCGTTGACCGAATGCTTGCTTGATCGTGGCTAGTTCACGGTGGGAAACACGCACTGGCTCGACCAGATGATCAAGATAGTAGCGATAGCCTTGAGTCGAGGGTACTCGACCGGAACTGCTATGAGTCTTGGTGATCAAACCGGCGTCTTCCAGCGATGCCATATCATTGCGGATCGTGGCGGAACTGACATGAACCGGCAGTTCCTGCATTAACGTCTTGGAACCGACCGGCTGCCCACTTTCAGTAAACAGGCGGATGATTTCTTTTAAGACGAGCAATTGCCGTTTCGTCAACATTTTCTCACCTCACCTTTAGCACTCGTTTTACACGAGTGCTAATACACTGAATAATATACCAAGCGCCGTTAGCAAAGTCAAGGTAGGATTGCTAAAATGTTGCATCAAACAGCCAACTACGGTTAGATTTTTGGTCATATCCGAAGCATGATTCATCATTAGACCAGTGGCTCATCAAGTAGGAATTGTTGGAAAACCTCATTTCCCAAAAACTTACCGCGATTCGTCAGTCGAATATAACCATTTTGGCGCTCGATTAACCCTTGGCTTTCCAGCTCCGGAACCGTCTCGCCATAAACTGCATCGACCGTCATATGATAGCGGCTATAAAAACGATCTTCATTGACGCCTGCCATGGTGCGTAAGCCAAGGAACATTTCTTCCTCAATTTGCTCAGAAACCGGTACTAAATGATGGGCCAGAACCGGTAAATGGTCGGCATGCAACGGTGCCAGATACTGTTTGATCGGCCCATAATTATGATACCGGTCACGACCAAGATAGCCAAATGCGCCTGCCCCGAAGCCAAAATATTTATCATTTTGCCAATAAAGTAGATTGTGGCGACATTGGTACCCTGTTTTGGCAAAATTACTAATTTCATATTGATGCCGTCCGTGAGCTTCCATTAAATCAATGGCATCTTGGTACATATCAGCTTCAACGTCTTGCGTCGGCAACCGCAGCTTCCCTTGACGCATCAGATTATAAAAAATCGTCTTGCGCTCCAGGATCAATGAATAGGTCGAGTAATGTGGCAAGTCCAATGCCAAAGCTTTTTGAAGGCTGTTCAAAAAGTCATCGCGGCTTTGATCTGGCAGGCGGAAAATCAAATCAATCGACAAGTTGTCAAACCCGACTTTTCTAGCATTGCCGATCGCCGTATAAACATCCTTCGCTCGGTGAATCCGACCAATGCGCTTCAAGACATCATCATTAAACGACTGCACGCCAATCGACAGCCGGTTAACCCCAAAGTCGTATAAGACCTGTAACTTGTCGGTGGTCAGTAAGTCATTGGGATTGGCTTCAAAGGTAAATTCACCGTGATCAAAATGAAGAATATCGCGAATACCTTGGCACAAAACGGCAAGCTGTTGCGGTGTCAGCGTTGTTGGGGTGCCACCGCCAACATAAACCGTTTCAATTTTTTCTTCTGGATGCTCTGCCATCACCATGCGCATTTCTTTGAGCAACATGGCGACATAATCATCGACCGGCTGACCTTCAATAAACACCTTATTAAAATCGCAATAGTAACAAATATGCTCGCAAAACGGTATGTGGATATATGCGCCTGCCATGTTAATCCTTCCTCACCCGAAAATATTGGCGAACGGTTTGTTCATCTGTCTTTAACTGCGCAATCAAAGCATCGGCACCGGCAAACTTGACCTCACCGCGTAAGTAGTGGTACCAACGGACTTGAACCGTTTTACCATAGATCATCTGGTTAAAATCAAGCAGGTTAATTTCAAGCGTTACCGCCCGATCATCTCCAAATGTGACATTGCGGCCAATTGAAGCCATTCCTAAGTACCAAGTATCATCAACTTTGACGGTCACGGCATAGATGCCAATACCCGGAAGCCGTTGTTGCCCCAAAGTGGCTAAATTGATCGTCGGGAAGCCAAGTAAACGGCCGCGTGCTTCACCATGAACCACTTTGCCAGTTGTCAGATAGACATAGCCCAGTAACTCGTTGGCTGTGTCAATGTCACCACGGTCTAAGGCATCTCGAATACGGGTCGAACTGATCTTCTTGCCGTCCTCAGCCAGCTTAGGGACACTGACGACTTCAAAGCGACCGCGCGCATATTCCGGCAATAATGCCATATTGGCCACAGCGCGTTTGCCATACGTATAGTCAAAACCGGCCACAACCGCAGCCGCTTTTAGCCCGACCAAATAATCATCAACAAATGCTTGCGGCGATAAAGCAGCAAATGCTGGTGTAAAGTGGACAAAATACAATAGATCCACGCCAAATTGCTGCATTAAGGCAATTTTTTCTTCGCGTGTCGATAAATACCGAATCGCCGTTTTGGCAACGCCACGGTACACGATCGCCGGATGCATGTCAAATGTCATCACAGCAAGTGGCAGTTTTTTTTCAAGGGCAACTTGTTTACCCGCTTGAATCACCGCTTGATGGCCACGATGGACCCCGTCAAAGAAGCCCAATGTTAGGACAATGGGCTGCGGTGGTGCCGCTGATGCCTGCAGTGGCGGTTGAATATCAATGACTTTCATTCAAATATCACTCATTCTTTTCATTCGTTAAAAACATCATATCGGGTCGATACTGTTGATGATCCAAGCGATAAATCGCTTTTAAAACCCCTGCATAATGCAGCCGAATCCGTGGGGCTTGCAATTTAAGCGTTAAAAACCGACCATGCGTCACATCTTCGTATTGCTCCGGCGTCAAATCTACTTGCGGTAACGCCGCAAATGCGATGTCAATCGGTTGAATAACAGCAGACAGTGTCCCGATTTTTGCGTGTTGTTCCAGATCCGCAAGACTCACTGCCTGTGCGAGGGTAAAGCCGCCACTTTTAATCCGCGTCAACTGACTCATCACGGCAGCGACTCCCAGCGTGCGGCCAACATCAACGGCTAAAGTACGAATGTAGGTCCCTTTTGAAACCGCAGCCTCAAATTTAAATCGCTGCGTTCCTTTTTCCGAATCGAATACTGGCTCACTGGTTCGTTTGAATTGCTTAACCGTTACTTGTCGTTTTGGCCGGTCAACGGTTACCCCTGCTCGGGCATATTCGTACAACCGTTTGCCATTAACTTTGACTGCCGAAAACATTGGCGGTATCTGGGTGATTTCGCCTGTCCATTGCCTCAATGCTTGGTCAAGTTCTGCTTGCGTAAACGGGTTAGCTAAAGGTGTGCGCGTTACCACATCGCCGTCAAGATCTTCGGTTGTTGTCGCAAAGCCGAGTGTAATTTCGCCGGTATAGACCTTTCCACTGGCCATCAATTGTGGGACTGCTTTGGTTGCCGCACCAATCGCCAGTGGCAACACCCCATCAACACTTGGATCAAGCGTGCCGGAATGCCCGATTTTTTTGATGTGCAGAATCTTGCGCGCATGATAGACAGCATCCGCGCTGGTCATGCCGACTGGTTTATATAACGGAAGAATGCCGTTCATGAACCCGGCTCCTTTCAAATTTTAAAATTAAGAGACACCCGTGCGTGACGATCGCTTAGCCGCAAACCATCAGTTTCACGACTTCGGTTTGGTATACATACTGTGATGATGCCTGGCGTGAACGGCATGCCGCCACCCCGCCCAGATAAAGATCACCACTACCAGAACCGAAAACAGCCAGTCAGGAGTTTCAACATGGATCATGGGAAGGCTCAATCCAAGTTTGATGGCAATTAACCCAACCAACACATAAGCCGCCGTTTCCAGCTCCGGAACTCGGTCAATGAAAGTGGTAATCACCTGTGCAACGATCCGCATCGCCAGAATACCCAAGCAACCTCCGATCAAGACAATCACCGGGTTAGGCGATACAGCTAAAGCAGCTAAAATCGAATCAACTGAAAACACAATGTCCAGACTTTCAATTTGCAAAATGGTTCCCCATAAACCATGCGTTTTGTGCTTGTGAGTGGCCGTATTGCTTTTAGGGTGACGCACTGCATAAAAATAACTGCCACTCATCCAAACAAGATACAAAGCTCCGACTGCTTTAATCGGCCAAAACTGCAGTAAGTATGTTCCGAGTCCAATGGCGATGAACCGAAACAAGTACGCGCCACCCATCCCGTACATTAAGGCTTTCTTACGTTCCGATTCTACTTTAAGCTGCTCGGTCTGCGCGGCTAGAACCACCGCATTATCAACCGACAACATACATTCCAGAAGAATTAAACTGAAAATCGTCATCAGCCCGCCAATCGAAAATGCTGACTGCCAATTGTGCGCGGAAAAAAATGGCCCGTATAAGTCACCTAGAAACGCGATCGTAATCCTTCCTTTCTCAATGGTTATCATTATACCGTTCTAAATAGGAAAGCTAAAGGTGTTGAGAAGAAAGGAAGCTGGTAAAAAGTAGCCTCTTAAAAAGAATGCGGTAAATTTTCGGATTAAATTCGTCAAAAAAAAGAACCCCCATCACTTGAGACGGGGATTCTTTAACACTACTATTCGAGATTCTTACGGCGTACTTCATTAATCAACTGATCAATCCGCGCACCATATTGGACAGATTTGTCCTGAGCAAACTCAATTTCCGGTACTTTAAACAACCGAATACGCTGCCCAACCTCACGCCGAATCAACCCGCTGGCTTTATCCAAACCAGTTTGCGCTGCTTCGACTTTATCAGGCGCATCATCGAGAATGCTATAGAAAATGGTGGCATGCTGCAGATCACCGGTCAGTTTGACTCCGGTAATCGTCACGCCTTTAACCCGCGGATCATTGACATCTTTCAGCAAAATATCGTCAACTTCCCGTTGGATCTGAGTCTCAACTCGACCGATACGATGTTTCATCTGCACTAACCTCCT
>ERZ1036470.821-NODE-821-length-11343-cov-5.001772_pt1 | contig 11343 bp, 8 predicted proteins | sample MGYA00514232_ERZ1036470 | MGnify/ENA primary metagenome ERZ1036470 (study PRJEB33795, sample SAMN09464898) | human gut metagenome | isolation source: Bloodstream | host: Homo sapiens | place: USA: Stanford, California | collected 2016-02 ... | reverse complement strand
TTCCACATCTGTACAAGCCAGGTTGGATGAGAGGTCCTGATTGCCAGAGCTTCCTCCTCTTTGCCTGTGATTTCCCGCTTTCCTCTGCGCTGTACAGCGTGCAGTACAGCATTGACAAGCTTTGCCATGTTCCCATGAATCTGCTTCTTCGTGATTTCTACAGCATCATTGATAATCGCATAGGCGGGCAGCTTGTCCATGTAAAACAGCTGATACACACTCATATCCAGTAAAACACAAACCTCATCACTGGGCAGCTTTTTCACACAGTCTTCCCACTGATAGCGGCACAGCCGGTAGTTTTGCAGAGTACCGTAAACAATCTGCGTGATCAGCCCCTTATCCTGCGGCTTGGCCTGATTCAGTCCCTTGCGCAGCAGCAGATTACTGTAGGTCTTATGTAAACAGATATCCCTCAGCATCGTATAAGCGATTCCTCTTGCGTTCATAAATATCCTCTCTTCCTGAAAAATTGTCGATAATACAGATAGCAGCCATAGGTGATCAGAAAGCCCATCGCTGTATCACTCAAAAAATGAGCACCCATAATCATGCGTGTCAGCGGCATGAAAAGAATTGCCGTTCCAATCAGCAGATAACGCCAAACGGACGGTTTCTCATACGGATTCTTTTTCCATTGCAGCCAGCACATAAGGGTTGTAAAGGCTGTTGTGTGACCGCTTGGAAAGGAATTGCTGCCAATCGATCCGCATGGCTTATACCATACACAGAACTGTGCGGCATCCTGCATATCGCGATAGCGGATACGTCCCCACGCCAGCTTGAGAATCGTCGTAATCAGCACCGCACTCAGCAGTACAAGTGTATAAAACACAAAAAATGAAAGATGCTTCTGTATCCAGTTATAGGGAATACGCTGTATCACTAGCTGCACAACAGCGATTAGTCCACCGCTTCCTGCAAGCAGGAGCAGCTGTACACCACTGTTCTGCAGGGAAACCCAGTAATGTAAGGCATCCTGCAGCATATAGTAGGATGCCGCATAGCCGATTAAAAGATAAAAAGCATTTTTCTTTACACGAAACAGCATCGCCATGGCAAGCACGGTCATCGTTTGTACAGGTAGTAGTAAAAAGCGTTCAAATATCATACCTGTCATTGGAAGCGTCTGGTACAAGGTATCCGTGATCTGATAATCATAAACTGCACCGAAAGCTAACAGAAGCAGTGCCGCTCCCACCGGTATCCATTCTTTTTTCTGCATAACAGCCTCCTCAATCCAGCGCGACCGGAGATACATCGATATCCAGTCTGGCCTTTTCCTTTGCGGCGAGATGTGCATCATAAACCTCGCGGACACATTGCCCCAGCAGCTCCTGCTGTTTTCCCTTCAGCAGGATGCGCATACGCATCTCATCCTTGCGCTTTGTCAGCTGTGCCGGTCCCAGGATTCGATATCCCGCATGCGCTTCCAGCAGCTTTTTTGCTCTGGCGGCAGCCTTTGCGACCTCCTCCGGTGAGGTATGGGAAAAAATCATGGAGGCTAGATAGGTATACGGTGGATAGCCTGCAATATGCCGGTATTTCATTTCGTTCTGAAAAAAGGCTCGATAATCATGGTGCGCCGCACACTGTATGGCATAATGTGTTGTATCGTATGCCTGAATAATGACCTCTCCCGCCTTGGCACCACGCCCGCTTCTTCCCACCGCCTGCTCCAGAAGATCGTAGGTCAGCTCTGCACTGCGATAATCACTGCGATTCAGCATGGCATCCCCGTTGATGATACCAACCAGTGTCACATTTTCAAAATCCAGCCCCTTCGCAATCATCTGTGTTCCCATAAGGATATCCGCCCTGTGCTCACCAAAGGCAGCCAGCAGCTCCTCGTGGGCATTTTTTTTCCCTGTCGTATCTGCATCCATGCGAATAATCCTGGCATCCGGAAATTTGATCTGAACAAGCTCCTCCAGCTTTTGCGTACCCAGCCCGAGATACCGCCAGGTATCACTGCCGCATTCGGGACAGTAATTCGGTACCGGCATCGTATATCCGCAGGTATGGCATTTCAGCTGTTTATCATCCTTGTGATAGGACATCGCCACCTCACAGTGCGGACACATTACGACATGGCCGCAGCCGATACAGCGAAGGATCGGTGTATAGCCTCTGCGATTCAGAAGCAGAAGGATCTGTTCCTTTCTTTGCAGCCGCTCATACATTGCAGCCAGCAGCTCATTGCTCAGCAGATAGCTCTCTCCCCGACCGACCGCCTTGCGCATTTCCACCAGCTTTACATCCGGAAAGCTGCCATTGATGCGGCTTGGCATTTCAATCAGCCGATAAACACCCTTAATTGCTCTGGCATAGGTTTCCAGAGAAGGCGTGGCACTTGCCAAAACGACCAGCGCATGATGATGTCTTCCTCTTTGCAAAGCGATATCGCGACAATGATAGCGTGGAGAGGAATCCTGCTTATAGCTGGTATCATGCTCTTCATCCATGATGATGACACCCAGATTATCAAACGGCATAAAAACCGCACTGCGTGTACCGACCACGATCTGCACCTGATGCCGGCGGACAAGCTGATACTGCTCGTATTTCTCCTGTGCATTCAATCCGGAATGATAGATTGCCACATGACTTCCAAAGCGTGCCGTTACCCGGTTTACCATCTGCGGAGTCAAAGAGATTTCCGGTACCAGAATCAGAACCTGCTTTCCCTGCTGCATGACAGACCTTGCCAGCTGCAGAAACACCTCTGTTTTCCCACTGCCGGTCGCACCATGCAGTAAAACAACCTCATGCCCGCTTACCTTCTGCAGGATATGCAGCGCCTGTTGCTGCTCCGGGTGAAGGGGCAGATCCTGCTGTGTGATTTCCTTTGACAAAAGTAGTGCCTGCGCTTCTTTTTCATATACCTGTGCCAGCCCAAGCTCTACCAGCTTTTTACCCGGTGTTTTATAAATCTGATAAAACTGTGAGCGAAGCATTTCCTTTTCTTCCTGCAGTGCCTGTAATGCGGCACGCTGCTTTACCGTCAGCCCATCCCCATCTTTCACATAGCGTATCCAGGCTTCCCTCTTTGCATGTCCATGCGTTGATTTTGGTTTCAGCTTTGCCGGAAGCATGCACTGGAAGCAGCTGATCATCGGTACGATACAGGTTTTCGCCATCCATTCACCGAGAGCAAACAGCTCCTCATTCAGCAGCGGTTCCTCATCAATCACCTTGTCAATCGGACGTATAGTGAAGCCGTATCCGGCAGCCTGCTGCTCCGTGATCGTTTCCACCTGCATAACAAAGCCGATAATCGAGGTTTTCCCGAATGGCACCTGTACACGAACTCCCCGCTGTACAGAAAAGCCGTCGCAGGCATAGGTAAAGGTATGGTCCAGATGCATGATGGGATGTTCAACAAATACCTGTGCTATTTTCATATGCCGCCTCCTGTTCGAATGGTATTATTTTATCACAAACCAAAGCAGAATCCTATGCTGCATACCATATTTATATAGGAACAATATCACACTGAAAAAAACAGATCTGCATATCCCGGATTCATACCGCGCATATGCCGCAGACACAGGCTGAAAGAATCGTATCCGTTTATCACTCCCTGATGAAAACTTCATACAGGACTAGTCATTAAATATTGAAATAACTTTCAGTTTGCAAGTATACTCTTTACTGTCCGTCATCGCTTTCTATACCTGCATCAGCATTTACTGTTTTTTTCAGTGTGTTACAAAGTGCTAGCTCATGAACCAAACATTGTAAACTTAAAAACGATCTGTCCATCACACAGACCGTTTTTCCTTCATCTTCTTTTAAACCGATAAATGCCGGCACAAAGCATTGCAAATATGGATACAACTCCAGCCAGCAGCCAGATTTCATTTCCAGTAGAATCAAAGGTATCCGCCGCTGTATGCTTCACAGCAGTCTGTGATTTTTCAGGACTGCTTTTCTGTACTCCAGCAGAATCAGCGTGTTCAAGCTTCGTATGTTCTGCTTTTACCTCATCCTTTTCAAAAATAACATGAATGGTATGATTTTCACTGACAGAAGAAAATGTATAGCTGTCCAGCTGTCCCATAGATTTACCGTCAACGACGACATCCTGTACATGATAACCCCTGTAAGGTTTAAAGGTATAACTCATGCTCTCTCCTGCTGTTACCTTTCCTGTACATTCTGTGTATACTATACAGGAAGCATGCAAAAGGACAACGCAAATTTCTTATTTTCTGCTATACTATTACTGAAAGGATGGAAATATGCATAATTACCTTGAAACACTTCCCTTCTGGAAGGAGCTTACAGATGACCAAAAGCAGCTGTTATCTACCCATATCATAGAGCGCAGCTTTCAAAAGGGGGACATTCTCAATCACGGCAGTCAGGAATGCACCGGTCTGGAAATGATGGTAAAAGGACAGGCACGTATTTTCATGATGTCACCGCAGGGGAATGAAATTACGCTGTATCGTTTATTGGAACAGGATGTCTGTGTATTGTCGGCAGCCTGTATGATCCATTCTCTGACCTTCACGGTCAGCATGGAGTTTGAAACGGATGCCGTGATCCTACTCATTCCCAAGCAGATTCTGCAGATCGTTTCATCACAAAACTGCCGGGTAAAGGATTTTACGATGGAGCTGGTTGCGGATCGCTTTTCCTCCGTGATGAACACCATGCACGATGTCATGTTTTCCAGCAACGAGCACCGACTTGCCCAGGCGCTTTTAACACAGATGCAGCTTCAGGAAGCCGCTTCCCTTCAGCTCACACATGATACGCTGGCACATGAGCTGGGGACTGCCCGTGAGGTTGTATCCCGCCTCTTGAAGCAATTTCAAAGGGATGGTCTGCTTCAGCAATCCAGAGGCTGTATCACCATACTTGATGAGCAGCGGCTTACCCGCCTATAAAGTTGTTTATAAAAAGCAGGCAGAATACCCCCGCCTCAGTGGTCAATGGACGCTTGCTCTATAGCTGGCAGTAGTTCACTAAACATCATATTCTGCTGTATGGCATTTCATTACACGCATGCAAACTGCTTCACCAACATGATGCTTTTACATCAGCTATACAAAGTCAAAAAACGGCAGAAGGTGTTCCTGTCGTTTTTTTCAGCTGCTTGATTGTCATGTTTCCTGAGCATGTACAGATGTACAGGAAATTAGACCTTATGTAAGAATCTGCAACTGTCTCTTTCTGATATAACAGCCGTGACGGCCACTCTAAGATGCAGCCAATGGAAAAACTTGTATGGTGCAGCGGAAATCCCTTACAAACTTGGAGCGGATAACAGCTGCTACCGTTTGCTTATCTGAGGAACTGCCGATTCTAGCGGACCTTCTGAAGCAGCTGACGGGCTTTCACGATTTCATCAATATTCATACAGGTGCTGATGATGGCAAGGCGTCCCTGTTCCTCACATATTACACGTCCTCTGTCCTGAACCCATATAAGACTGCCGTCCTTCTGCACCATACGATAGCGTGTAGTATATTCCATACCTTCTCGGAAAGTCGTGCCGAGATCAAACTCCACCTGTGCCCTGTCTTCCTGATAAATCGTATTCTCCACCATTCCGTTGATTCCCTGATAGAGATCCTGATAGCTGTCATAGCCCAGAAAATGAATCATCTCCTCATTGGCAAAGTAGAGTGGAAAGCCTTTCTCGCAAAACCCTCCAATCATACCTCCCGGAAAAGATTCTGCATACAGCTTTGCGGCATGCTCCTTGTTTCTTTTGGTCAGCTGCCGCGGTGAATCCCTCTGATCGGCAATTCCCAGCAAATGATGCAATAGGCGCTGCGATTCCAGCAATTCATCCTCCTGCCTCTTTATCTTTGTGATATCCGTTAACAGGCTGTTATAAATGCGCACACCCTCCTCTTCGCGGATATAGCGGATATGCTGCTCCACCCATACGGTTTCACCGGTTTTTGTAAACAGCCGGAATTCCACGCTGCAATCCGTTTTCCACTGCTTTGGATTCGACCAGATACGCATCACCTCATCATGATCACGCTCATCAATGTACTCCAGCATTCCGTTTTCCAGAATATCCTGCAGCTCCTGTGTCGTATAGCCGTGCAAAAGGGATAGACCTGCACTGATTACACGACAGCTAAGCCGCTCATCGGGGTACACCTGATATTCAAATATATCTCCGGGCATCGTCTGTAGGATTGCCAGCAGCTCCTTCTGCAGACTCATCGTGGTGCTCACATCGCTGACTGAGCCGTAGAACAGCTTGCGATTTCCCTGTTTGTGCAGGAAAAAGGCCTGCAGATGCATCCACATAAGCTCTCCGTTCAGACGGTACCGCCGAAAGGTTCCACTTGCCCCCATGGGTCCCGCTTCCTGTGCCTTATGGAAAATATCCCATACAAGCGGCATATCCTCCGGATGAATCTGACGGGTGATGAGTCTGCTGCGCTCCTGTAAATCCACAGCATTGCAGCCTGTAATACGGTAGTAGCGGTCATTTACCATCAGAATCTGTAAATGCGTATCATCCTCGATTTCATACAATGCGATTCCTCCCAGAATATTGGAAAGCATTGCTTCACTTGTAATATCCTTGTGAAATAAATCCTCCAGATCTATACTGGGCAGGCGTTTCGCCTGCATGCCGCGAACATCAATACGCCCGGCATCCGCAAGAAGCTCACAGAAGTGGTCCCGGCTCATCGGCTTATAAAAATAATAACCCTGCATATATTCACAATCGAGGTTTAACAGGCGGTCCACCTGTTCATGGGTTTCCACACCCTCTGCAATCATCCGCAGGCCAAGCCAGCGTCCCATCGAGGTTATGGACTCCAGGATACTGGAATTTCTCGTATTCTGATGATTGGATGTATCCAGAAATTTCATATCGATTTTCAGAATATCCAGTTCAATGTTTGACAGCATGTTCAGGGAGGAATATCCACTGCCAAAATCATCCATCAAAACGGTGAAGCCGCATGCCCGCAGTTCATTGACAGTGGCAATCATTTGATCGAAATTCTCAGCGTAGGCACTTTCCGTTATCTCTATTTCCAAAAGCCGGGATGGTATTTCGTATTTTTTTATTAGTGCAGTAAAGACTTCACACAGGCGGAACTGAAGCATATCCACCCTTGAAACATTCACACTGACCGGTACCACCGGCAGCTTTTTCATCAATCTGTCATGCAGGAAGCGGCAGACCTCCTCCCATACATAGGAATCCAGCTTATAAATAAAGCCGCTTGTCTCCAGAATGGGAATAAATTCTCTCGGCGGCAGCAGACCGCGCTGGGGATGCTGCCATCGCACCAGTGCCTCGGCTGCGAGTATACGATTCGTTCTGGCACTGACCTGCGGCTGATAATAGACAACGAATTCCCGGTTATCCAGTCCGTTTTTCACACCGAACAGTACCTCCTGACGGTTTTCAATCAGTTTTTTCATCGAATCCTGATACACAGCAACGCGGCTCGCATAATTGCCTTTTCTGCTGGCTGCGGCAATTGCCGCCCGATCACACATCTGAGCAATCGGAAGCGTTTTATCCTGAATCATATAAATACCTACCGTGGGAAGAAATTTGATGGAAGCATCGTAGTTCTGTATCCAGCCGATGATCTCGGGCTCCAGCTTTTTTACATCACAGGCAGCCTGCGGCAGCAGCATGACGAACTCATCGCCGCCTGTGCGTGTTGCAATGCCATTTAACTCCTGCACCTTTTTACGTATCTGATAGGAGATATACATCAGCAGATGATCCCCCTCCTGTATACCATACCAGTCATTGAACAGCTTAAAATGCTCGATATCGATATCTACAAGACCATACTCCTGATGAACATCCTGCATAAGGCGTTCCTGAGCAAGCCGTTCAAAGGTCGTTTTCCCATACAGCCTGGTAAGCTCATCGTAATGAGGCTTGTAATCCTGTCCGGCTGCGGGCTTTAAAAGCTCCTCTGACATCGTATCTATCAGACAGAGACAGGTATCCGTCAGCTCTTCATTAGAGGAAGCAGTGATTTGGAATTTCATCCAGCGATATGCACCATGCAGCAGGATGCGGAAGCCGCAGCTGACATGAGAATATACGGCAATGCGTTTTTCCAGGGTGTCCAGATTCCAGAAATCTTCAAAATCTGCACGGTCTTCCTTATATACATACCGTGTACACAGCTTCTGTAGCAGCTTACGCAGAGAGCCGTTTTGTGAAAGCCGTGGCTGCTGCCTGAGATTCTCATAAAGCATGGTAAAGGAATCCCTTTGTATATGAAGCTCCACAATAGCATACAGCAGCCCATCAGTTTGTGCATGGATCACACTGCCGGCTTTCCCAGGAGCTGCCGCATGCATGGATATCAGGGTACACAGCCCTTCCTTCGGCCATTCCAGCCGAATCGCGACATACTCCATCCAGATTTCCAGCTTTTGATTGTATAGCAGCCTGTTTTCTATCTTTTGGTGTCCTGTCTTTTTCAGCGGGCAGTCAAAACAGGGCGTTTTGCTCTCCTGCAGCATTTGATAGCAGAATGCATGCTGTTCACATCCGGGAAAGGTCTGTTTTGCGGTTTCATCCATATAAACGATTTCATAATGCTGATTGATAACAAAAACACCCTTTTCGATTTCTTCATTGTTCAGCTTTTTATCCATAGGCGTGCTCCTTTACGACAGGAAGATTACAATACTTTCCTTTATTGTACTATTTTCCAGATAAAACCTCAATGAAGATTCCGATGTTCCCTGCTATTTAAATCCATTCTTCCAGCCGGACAGAGCGCTTTTGTAACTATAATGCTATTTATTCCTTTGAAGGAATGAAAGCTTACTCTTGTAAATCATAATGCTGTATTCGCACAGCCATCCCAAAAGACAAACAAAAGGTATGCATAAGACCGCATTCAGGTCAGGTTAACCGGCAGAAAGCGGATACAGCTGACATGTACGTTCCTGTGCAAAAGCCATGATTGCATCCCTTATTACATGCCGGTAAATCAATTGCCACAGGCATAACCAACCATACGCAATATCAAAATACCCGAATACGGTAAGCATCCTATAGGATTCTGAATCAGATATGTGAATTTGCATCCATATCCTATTCCTTCTGCAGGGAGGTGTTTATACTATTTTGGCTTATGAAGGTATTATGAGTGACCGCATGCTTTTTCATATAGAACCAGATGACAACAAGCATGGCAGTGGAGGACAGCGGAGATACCAGTCCGTAAACGGCAAGAACCTCCACCCTGTAATGCATCAATGCAAAGAGCAGCGGTACGCGGATCACCAATGCGCCACCACAGCAGTTCAGCATGGTAAATACGGTTTTTTCACTTCCATTCAGATATCCGTTCATACAGAACAGGATGGAAACAGCAAGATAATCCAGACTGCAGCCTCTTAAAAAGGGGATTCCTGCACGGATGACTGCTGCATCCCTGGAAAACAGAGAAATCATGGATTGCGGGGACAGCTGTGCCCATAAAAAGAACAGAGAGGAACAAAGCATGGATACGCAGATTCCATAGCGGACGAAGCCAACAGCACGCTCTTTTTTACCGGCTGCCAGATTCTGTGCAGTCAACGCTGTCAGGGCATTGGAGACGGAGGTTGCCGGAAGCATGGCAAAAATATCAAATTTACTGGCAATCCCAACGGCGGAAGCTGCATACACTCCAAAACCATTTGTGATGGCAGTCAGATACAGAAAGGAGAAGCGCACCATGCATTCCTGAAAGGAAACAGGAATACCAATGGCAATCAATTCCTTCAGCACTGCTTTATCCAGCTTCAGACAGCATCTTGAAAAGTGAAGGGCTGAACCCTGACGTCGCATATACCATATCGCGATCAGCATGCTGATTCCCTGTGAGGCAACCGTGGATATCGCCGTTCCTGCTACTCCCATATGAAGAACACCCACAGTAAACAGATCGCCTGCAATATTGCAGACACAGGCAGCAGCCACAAACAACAACGGGCTTATGGAATCCCCATAGCCGCGCAGGAGTGCACTGAAAGCATTATATTCACAGATGAAGAAAATACCGGTTATGCAGATAAAGACATATTGATAGGCCTGTGCCATAGATGCCTGCGGTACCTGCAGCAGCTGAAGAATCATCCCTGTGCTGAAGGCCAGTATCAGGCTTAGGATAATAGAGAACAGTGCAAAAAAGGTAATCGTGGTACCGATCGTCTTTTCGATTTTATCAGGCTGCTGCCTGCCTGCATATTTTGCGACAAGAATGGTAGCTCCCAGTGTCAGTCCGGAAATCACGCTTGTGATTATCTGTGTGACCTGTGTGCCGGTGGATACCGCCGCAATGCTTTCCGCCGGACAATAAGCTCCGATAATCATCATCAGGTCAGCCGCCCCGTACAGTGCATGCAGCAGATTGGCAAGCAGAAACGGTATCGAAAAGCGCAGCAGTACCTGCAAAATATTTCCCTGTGTAAGTGATGCGGTGTGTTTCATAAAATCTCTCCTCATTTTTCTTGTTCTTATTGTAAAGGCAGCTCTTCCCATATTCTGTAGCCTATGTTACAATTCAGAGAGAAAAATTTTAAGGGGAGATGGATATGCGTCAGATTAAAATTCCAGAGGAGCTGTACCACTGCTTTGAAGCGGCAGGCTATCGGCAGCACTATGAGGCCAATGAGGATATCTATATGCAGGGAGATGATGCGGGACGTATTTACTTTATCAGGAAAGGACGTGTACGTGCCTATTATGTGACCTCACAGGGGCGTGAATTAACGTATGAAATTATTGAAAAGGGCAGGATATTCGGTGAATCCTCCTTTCTTTCACAATGTGCCAGACCGGTCTGCGTGGCAGCAGTTACACAGGTTGAGCTGATGGCCTGCGATCTGAATCAGCTGTATGTGTATATGGAGCAATCCCCCGGACTTATGCAGATCATGCTGCAGCTGCTGTCCAATACCTGTAATCATTTGACCGCACAGCTGCGCCGTATCACGCTGTATGACCGCTATCAGCGTATTGCCAGCCTGCTGCTGTCGGAAACAGCTGCGCCTGATTATGACCGCGGTGTCACTTCTTCCAGCATCCCCTATACCCAGGAGGATCTGGCACTGATCCTGAATCTCAACCGGGTAACGGTAAGCCGGATACTCAGTGAGTGGAAGAAAAAAGGCATTGTGACAGCTTCCTATGGAAAGATTACGATACTCAAGCGTACCAGTCTGGAGGCGCTGTTTCCGACAGCATCTCCAAAGCATTTGACTCGTTGAACATTCAGTAAGTTTCCTGTGAATACGGATAGCGTGACGTACTCTCACCACATATTCTATGACTAGCATAGAAGTGGGAGCTTCTTGTTCGATAGAACCAATGTCCTAAGC
>ERZ1036470.816-NODE-816-length-11382-cov-20.549837_pt1 | contig 11382 bp, 9 predicted proteins | sample MGYA00514232_ERZ1036470 | MGnify/ENA primary metagenome ERZ1036470 (study PRJEB33795, sample SAMN09464898) | human gut metagenome | isolation source: Bloodstream | host: Homo sapiens | place: USA: Stanford, California | collected 2016-02 ... | reverse complement strand
GGGTATAGATTGTCGAGGTAAGGGGTATAGATTGTCGAGGTAAAGGGTATAGATTGTCGAGGTAAGGGGTATAGATTGTCGAGGTAAAGGGTATAGATTGTCTTCTTTATCGTTTTGTTGTATGGTGTTTGTACAAACTTTTTTAACTCCAGGAGTGAATATATTGAATAATTCTATTGTTAGATACGCAAATGGTTTAAATGCCGTTCCTTTACGTTCTTTTTCCAGTGTTGATATGGATTTATTTTGGGCAATCTGTTCCAAGATGAAACGAAAAGGCGTTCATGAAGAACTATTATCTTTTGAAGAAATTAAATTTATGATTAGCTATGATCCATCTAAAGGATTAGATCGTTTTTATACTGAATTAATCAAAATGAGCAATAAACTATCTACAATGTATTTTATATATCAAACTGAAAATATTTATGACCGGCTAAATTTATTCCAACGATTTAAAATAGATAAAGACAATCAAACGGTACTGGTAAAAGTTAGTGATGAATTTGAATGGATACTAAACAATATCGGAAAAAACTTTACCAGATTTGAATTAGAGACAATGACTCAATTGTCTAGCACATATACAAAAGAGCTATACAGACAATTGATGGCTCATAGAGATCGAAAAACCTCTTCTGGTGCCTGGTTTGTAAAAATAGATGATTTCAGAAAGATTTTATCGATTCCTGATAGTTATCGAATGAGCGATATTGATCGACAGATACTAAAAACTGCAAAAAAAGAATTTACAATAGTTAGGGAAAATGGATATCCTCTTTTTGATCAATTTAAGGTTGAGAAAATAAAGGCTAGAAAAGGGAATAAAATTTCTTCCCTAAAGATTTATTTCAAAGAATATCGTATGCATGTTTCTCTACACAATTGGCTAGAATCATAAGGAGTATTTAAATGAAAAATGAGGATATAACCATTACAGAATTGGCTACCAAATTAGGTGTTGATCGAAAAAAAGTAGCTTATCAAGCTACTAAATTAGGCGACGAATTAGTAACTAAAAAAATGGTGTATTATACCTTAAAAAGGCTGCTATAAAGGTGATTAAAAACAGTTTATCTACTAATATTAGTAACAAATTAGTAGATAAACCTACTAATTTTAGTAGTAGTTTAGTAGCTGAAAAAGAGCTACAAATAGAATTACTAAAATCTGAAATAATTAGTAAAGATAATCAAATATCAGAACTTCATAAATTACTAGATCAACAACAACAATTGGCGCTACAAGATAAAAAGCTACTTGAAACCTACAAAGAAGATAACGAGCAGCTAACTGCTCTTTCATTGCCTGCTATCCAAAAAGAGCAGCATGCACAAGTAGAACTGGAGCGGTTAAAAGACGAAGTGCATTTTTTACAAGAACAACTGGCAAAGAAAGAGAGCAAAAAGTGGTATCATTTTTTTAAAAAATAAGCGATAAAATAACAAATTCCCTCTGGTATTGTTTCGTCCTATTCACAAACTAACGCTCAGAGGATTGCTGATCTACTAGGGTTCTATTTTGGCAAACGAGGTAGACCACTTGCGATTCACAAAGAAAGCCCCTGGAACGGTTGATCCAGGGGCTACTTCGTTTAATGTACATTATGTCTACTAACCTTTAAAATAACACGTTTTATAAAATAAACCCTCTTGACAATATTTAATTTTCTGATTATTCTAAATATATACAGAAAGCGCTTTCCTAGGATTTTATATCTAAGGAGGAAGTAACAATGAAAAATAAAATTATTAAAATTATTACTTGTCTATTTTTGTTCGGTATGATTGTTGGAGCAAGTACTCCGTTAAATCTGTTTCCTTTTAGTGCTAGAGGTATAAAAGTGGAAGCTGCAAGTTCACGATATAATCATAATCATCGTGGATTTACTTGCTATAAAATGAACTATTATGTTACTAATAAAATGTGTAGAGATTTGAAAAAAAATTATAATAAGCTAAAGACTCCTGCTCAAATTGCATCTTTTATTCCTATTGGTGGAGTTGGAACATGGGTTATTACAAATGCTTTTAGTAGTGCTGTTGATGCAATGAATGTCTTTGTAAGAGCTGCAAATCAAGGAAAAGGTGTACAATTAACATATAATGCTCACTTTAGCAATACAACATCATATCAATACAATGATTACGCTCGTTATGTAATAAAATAATCAGAAAGTGAAACTATCTCATGAATAAAAAGATTTTAGCTGTAATTATTTCAATAATAGTTTTAATCACTATGTTCTTCATATTTAGGCTAATTTTCAATATAAGCTTACAAAAAAGTATTCTTTATCTAATTCCTATAGCATTTATCTTAGCAATTTTTAGAAGTATTTACGGAAATAAAAACTCTAAATAGCTAAAAATAAATCATACTAAATTTTACAAAAAGTGGCTAGCATTTTCTAGCCACTTTTTGTATTGTGGAGCGTGGGTTTTGAGGGGGATTCAAGGGGGAGCTTGCGCCCCTTTGACAAGCGGTTATTTGCACCAAATACGGAGGTATTTGGCTAGCAAATATAGAGCTTGCCAAACCCTTTTAGTGAGTTTTGTAGAAAGTACCTTTAAAGGTACTTTCACATTACGAACGATACGTCCGTAGGACGTACTGAAAGGGTGGGACTTATGAGCAAATTAATGCAAAATTTGGCTAGCAAAAAAGCTAAAAAATATATGCTAATAATCGAGCGAAATAAACACTTTTTCAAGTGAGCGAATCCGCCATGACAAAGCTGAAGCAGTTTATTTCAGCTTTGTCATGGCGTGTGCCGACTTTTTTAAAAGTCTAGGCACACGAGCAAATATCTTTATCAAGCTCTAATTTGCGTTTTAAGACGTTTGAAACGCCTAAGTATATAAATATATAAGAATAGGTTTAAGAGTGCTTAAATCGAATTTTAGAGGGCATTTAGACAATTTTAGGGTTGTTAGGGCTTGCCCTGACCGCCTGTAAGGCGTTTTAAGAACAAGATAAGGGATTTATACTAGGACTGTCTTAAAATGTCTTAAACGAACGCTCAGAGCTTCTCAAAGGGTTCCTTATGAACGGCTTTTAGCAAAGGAGCCGGAGGCGACTGCGCAGTATAATGTGAGAGCAGAGCGATCACACCTTTTTAGCGAACCGTAGGGAGCAAGGTTTGGAATTGGCAGTTTTGATAAATTCGCGAACCTGTTTAGAGAAAAAAGGAGTGATTTTTTAGGCGGGAAAATTAGCCTCCCCTCTTTTTATATCTCTTTTTATATCTCTTTTTATATCTCTTTTATGTCGGCTGTGTCCTTACTCTCCCAAGCAATTCAGAGTTTTTTCAAGTAGGTTTTCTACGCTTTTCAAGTAGGTTTTCTACGCTTTTCAAGTAGGTTTTCTACGCTTTTCAAGTAGGTTTTCCGACATTATTGAGTATTTTTATAAAGTATGTTACTTTTATTTCATACTTTATAAAAGTAGGAGAAGCTTATGGCAAATGAAATTGTAAAATATGAAAATAGATTAAATCATATTCCTCTGAGAAAATTTAATAGTCGTGAAATGAACTTATTTTTTTCAATTGCTTCACGTGTACGTGAAAAAGGTGTAGATGAGATTATTTTTTCATTTCACGATTTGAAAAAACTAAGCGGTTATACAGAACGTGGGGAACAATTTATAAAAGATCTTAGTAGCACGTATGACAAATTATTAAGTATTAATGCTTGGAATGATGATGGAAATACTTTAACTAAATTTGTTGCTTTCACAAAATATAGCATTATACGAGATAAACAACTTGTTATAATTTCAGTTAATCCAGAATTTAAAGGACTTTTTAATCAATTAAAGAACTGGACAAGATTTAATCTAGAGCAATTTACTAATTTGGATAGCACATATTCAAAAACTATGTTTCGATTATTAAAACAATATCGAACTCAAGGCTGGACTGAATTTTCCAAAGAAAAATTTTTTGATTTACTAGATATTCCTAAAAGTTATTGGAATAGTCCGTCAAATATTGACAAATTTATCTTAAGGCCAATTAAAGAAGAACTCACTCCCTTATTTAAAGGATTAACTATTCGTAAAAAATATGGTAAAGGTCGAGGTAAACCTGTTATCGGTTATCGTTTTACTTGGAAAGCTGAAATTAACCATGCTGACGATTTTTCCAAAGGGAAACAAGAAGATTTACGTATAAAATTATTTAATATTGATCACAATGGAGAATTAACACGAGAAGAAAAATGGCGCGCTAAAGATCGAATACTAAATCTTCCCTTAGGCACTCATGAAGCTGATTTTAAACAACAACAACAAACTGAAGAAAAACAGGCAGAAAAACGAGAACTTTCAAACAAACTCAAACAAGATTTACTAGGAAATTTACAAAACTTATTCGATTAAGCTTAAGGAGTATTTATGGCAGATAAAACAATCAAAGAACTTGCGGAAGAATTAGGAGTTAGTAAAACAGCAATTAACAAAAAAGTTTCTGACAAAAATCGAAAACTTTGGTTTGCAAAAAACGGAAACAAGTTTGTGATTAACGAAACCGGTCAAAAAGCTATAAAATCAATGTTTTTAGTCGATAACGCAAACTTAAATCGAAAACTAGTTGGCGAAAAATCAAAAACCAAAAACCATAAAAACACCAACCAAGTTTCCGAATTAAAACTCCTTTCTTTCCTAGAAAAACAGTTAAATCGAAAAGATATACAGCTACAAGAAAAAGATAATCAAATAAAACAAATGCAAAAATTACTCGACCAGCAACAACAACTCACTCTACAAGCGAACCAACAAATTGAGAACCTACAAGAACAGCTCCATTTAACTTATACAGAAGAAACTCCAACAACCGAATCAACTGCCTTTTCTGAAAAAAAAGCAGACAATACACAACCACTTATTGAAAAAAAGTGGTGGCAAATTTGGAAATCTAATAGAACCAATCTCTAAAATTTTCTAGAAGTTAGTTCGGATAGTAGAGGAAAAAGTTGTACTACCTGATGGGGAGATCACTCAAATTTTTATGAGAAAGAAAAAATAGTTTACAACTGTAAACAATCAATGTTTATAGTTGTAAACTATCAAACTATATGGTGACTTATTGCTTAAAATAGGTTGAAATCTCACTCAATTTTTGGTGGAAAAACAAAATAAATTCTAATCGATTTTGTTGAAAAAGTCATAAAAAAACAAATGTGATTTTAACAAAATTTCAAAAAAATCGTTTGAAATTTCGTTTATTTTTTTTGAGAATTTTGATCATCGTAGGGTCATTGTAGAATCATTATGAGATCATCGTGGGATCATCGAATAAAGTATGGGAAAGGCTTGCGGTGCTTGGTATTAAGGGCATTCTCCGCCTCCCAGGTTCTTGACCATTTTCTCTCAACGTGGTAAAAATCCCACTTATAAGAGAAAATGGTCAAGAACCTAAACGGTCGGCGAAGAAAACATACCAAGCACCACAAGCAAAAAGAGTTAGAGTAACTTCCAAAAAAGAAAAATTTTTTAGAACAACTTTTGAAAATTTAATTTTGATTTATATCCGTTCAATTTAAACATTTGATAAACTGAAGGCTAGTATTTAAAATGTGTATACAAGTGGTAGCGTTAAAAAAGTGGAGGTATAACCTATGTTAAAAAAAACTGTGTTGGTACTGGGTTCTATTTCTCTAGGAATATTAGGTTTTAGCCCCATGCTATTATCCGTAATTGGAAAAAACAATTCCAACGGAGAACTTAAATTAAATTCAAATTATTACAACAGTCCTAACGAAGAATTGTTTGTAAAAGAGACGGATAAATAATAAAAAAGACTGCTCTTTCGAGCAGCCAGTTAAAAAAATAATGAGAGTTTATTCTTGAAAAAGCAACGCGCTTATAAAGCGCTACCAAAAATTTACCATATTTTATGAAAAATAACAACCCAGTAAAAAATGACTGGTAAAAATTCACAAAGAAACGGAAAGAAGCAACTGCAGAAAATCAAGCCTTAAAAAGAGCTTTTTACCTAGACCAATTAAAAATCACAAAGTGAGCCCCTGTATCGGTTGATACAAGGGCTACTTGGCATACTACAGATTATGTTAACTAATGTTTAAAATAACTGAGTTAATCCAAAAGAGTTATTGTTGCAATTGCTGTTTTTAATATGATTAAGTGCTTTTTTGTTGTTTCAACTTCTACTCTCATAGAATCTTCAAAAATATTTATTACTGTACCTCTAATATTTTCTAATTTATCGTTTAAAAATTGAATGTCCACTTGTGAGCCTAATAATACTTTCACTTCTAAATACCTCCTATTTCCTTTCAAGATTCGCATTTTTAGATGACATATTACCATGTATTATAAACTCGAATATGATCTAAAACTTCTTCTGTAGTGCTTACCTGCTTGACATAAACTGCATATCCACTTACCCATTCATAACCATTTCGAACATTTAAAGTCTTATAGCGCTTATTATAATAGTCCCCAACTGCTGACCCTGTAGCAATTTTATGCTTTCTATAAGCTGCAGATAGAACATCCACTCTATAAGCACGTGTGCGATTAAAAACTGGTACAGGATCTTCAACAGTATATTTATATACAGCTCCAACTTCTTCTGTCGAGTAATATTTAACCGATTGGCTACGTCTGTTTGATACAACCCCATTTTCTCCCGGTTAGCCTTTATTAGTCAATGATTCTGATTAACTATTTTTTAACTTTCTTTTTACATGAGCGAAGCGAATTTTAACCAACACGCCTGACGAAAAAAGAGTACAAGTTCATGAAAGTGATCTGTACTCTTTTTTAGCACGAATCTATCAATTTTTCGTAAGAAAAATTTGGTGGGTATAAGTGCGCCCTTAGTAAAAATCGCTAAGGGAATATTTTTCAAATTAACTTTATAGAAACGTACCCCTTATTTTTAAGGGCGCACTTATACGCAGTAACTTCGTTTCAGCGTAATTGTGTTATAAAACTTAAATAGTTTAAGTTTTATCGTCAAGCGTGTTTTGATAAAACTCACTTCGTTCGTGTGATGATGTCTGCATATTTTTTTATATTTCTTAAATACTCGTGATGAGCTTTTAATTCTTCAAGAGATAATTTAAATAAATCAATTTGATTCATATTTGATAATTGCTTTAGTAAATTTGTTTGTAGGTTTGTTAAATCATTTTTATCCAGTTCGTTGTTTAAAGCATAGTTCAACATTTTGGCATAGATTGATGCTGAAAACTCGTTAATGATTTCAATTTCAAACGTCTTCTCATAATCTAATTTCATGATTTTATCCTCCTGGTTCCGAGTTTCGCTTTGCTCAACTAAACATTTTATTTTAATTAAACAGACTACGCTAGTTTAATCAAAATAAAACGTGCAATTAGCATTACATCAATGCTTCTAAAAGGTTCTTATTTCCATTTTACGGTTCATTTATTAGATTTTGGCAATCAGATTCAACTAGAGATAACAGTAAAGGTGCCTATTTTTCGTTTTAAGAGGTTTTAACTGATAATCAGCTATTTATACTAATAAGATAATGAAACGCCTGAAACAGGCTGCTAAGTGGCTTAAAATCAGTTTTGAATGCCCTCATCAAGAAAAACATAAAGAATAGCCGATTGATCTTACTTTTTTACCTAAGGGTTGTTAGGGCTTGCCCTGACCGCCTGTAAGGCGCCTGATTGCTTACTAAGCGTATTTATCTAGACAAACAGTTAAAACAGGCTAGGCGAGCAATTAGAGCTATCCAAAGCCATTCCTAAAAGAGGGGTTGATCTTTTCTTTTCGCGAGTGAACGAAGTGAACGCTGCAAGTACAATGTGAGCGTGCTTTTCGCTCACTCCTTTTTTTATTTTGGGAGAAACTCTAAAAATGTGGAGAGATTCTATATATATATTTATATCTAGCTATAGTTGTTTACGCGCGCCCGCGTTATAAAAGACTGTTATATATATCTGTTAAATCAAATGCTAAAAGATAACTGCTAGGATCTCTGTATCCTTTGGTGCTCTAGGCGTGAAGGGGTGGTATGGGGTATAGATTGTCGAGGTAAGGGGTATAGATTGTCGAGGTAAAGGGTATAGATTGTCGAGGTAAGGGGTATAGATTGTCGAGGTAAAGGGTATAGATTGTCTTCTTTATCGTTTTGTTGTATGGTGTTTGTACAAACTTTTTTAACTCCAGGAGTGAATATATTGAATAATTCTATTGTTAGATACGCAAATGGTTTAAATGCCGTTCCTTTACGTTCTTTTTCCAGTGTTGATATGGATTTATTTTGGGCAATCTGTTCCAAGATGAAACGAAAAGGCGTTCATGAAGAACTATTATCTTTTGAAGAAATTAAATTTATGATTAGCTATGATCCATCTAAAGGATTAGATCGTTTTTATACTGAATTAATCAAAATGAGCAATAAACTATCTACAATGTATTTTATATATCAAACTGAAAATATTTATGACCGGCTAAATTTATTCCAACGATTTAAAATAGATAAAGACAATCAAACGGTACTGGTAAAAGTTAGTGATGAATTTGAATGGATACTAAACAATATCGGAAAAAACTTTACCAGATTTGAATTAGAGACAATGACTCAATTGTCTAGCACATATACAAAAGAGCTATACAGACAATTGATGGCTCATAGAGATCGAAAAACCTCTTCTGGTGCCTGGTTTGTAAAAATAGATGATTTCAGAAAGATTTTATCGATTCCTGATAGTTATCGAATGAGCGATATTGATCGACAGATACTAAAAACTGCAAAAAAAGAATTTACAATAGTTAGGGAAAATGGATATCCTCTTTTTGATCAATTTAAGGTTGAGAAAATAAAGGCTAGAAAAGGGAATAAAATTTCTTCCCTAAAGATTTATTTCAAAGAATATCGTATGCATGTTTCTCTACACAATTGGCTAGAATCATAAGGAGTATTTAAATGAAAAATGAGGATATAACCATTACAGAATTGGCTACCAAATTAGGTGTTGATCGAAAAAAAGTAGCTTATCAAGCTACTAAATTAGGCGACGAATTAGTAACTAAAAAAATGGTGTATTATACCTTAAAAAGGCTGCTATAAAGGTGATTAAAAACAGTTTATCTACTAATATTAGTAACAAATTAGTAGATAAACCTACTAATTTTAGTAGTAGTTTAGTAGCTGAAAAAGAGCTACAAATAGAATTACTAAAATCTGAAATAATTAGTAAAGATAATCAAATATCAGAACTTCATAAATTACTAGATCAACAACAACAATTGGCGCTACAAGATAAAAAGCTACTTGAAACCTACAAAGAAGATAACGAGCAGCTAACTGCTCTTTCATTGCCTGCTATCCAAAAAGAGCAGCATGCACAAGTAGAACTGGAGCGGTTAAAAGACGAAGTGCATTTTTTACAAGAACAACTGGCAAAGAAAGAGAGCAAAAAGTGGTATCATTTTTTTAAAAAATAAGCGATAAAATAACAAATTCCCTCTGGTATTGTTTCGTCCTATTCACAAACTAACGCTCAGAGGATTGCTGATCTACTAGGGTTCTATTTTGGCAAACGAGGTAGACCACTTGCGATTCACAAAGAAAGCCCCTGGAACGGTTGATCCAGGGGCTACTTCGTTTAATGTACATTATGTCTACTAACCTTTAAAATAACACGTTTTATAAAATAAACCCTCTTGACAATATTTAATTTTCTGATTATTCTAAATATATACAGAAAGCGCTTTCCTAGGATTTTATATCTAAGGAGGAAGTAACAATGAAAAATAAAATTATTAAAATTATTACTTGTCTATTTTTGTTCGGTATGATTGTTGGAGCAAGTACTCCGTTAAATCTGTTTCCTTTTAGTGCTAGAGGTATAAAAGTGGAAGCTGCAAGTTCACGATATAATCATAATCATCGTGGATTTACTTGCTATAAAATGAACTATTATGTTACTAATAAAATGTGTAGAGATTTGAAAAAAAATTATAATAAGCTAAAGACTCCTGCTCAAATTGCATCTTTTATTCCTATTGGTGGAGTTGGAACATGGGTTATTACAAATGCTTTTAGTAGTGCTGTTGATGCAATGAATGTCTTTGTAAGAGCTGCAAATCAAGGAAAAGGTGTACAATTAACATATAATGCTCACTTTAGCAATACAACATCATATCAATACAATGATTACGCTCGTTATGTAATAAAATAATCAGAAAGTGAAACTATCTCATGAATAAAAAGATTTTAGCTGTAATTATTTCAATAATAGTTTTAATCACTATGTTCTTCATATTTAGGCTAATTTTCAATATAAGCTTACAAAAAAGTATTCTTTATCTAATTCCTATAGCATTTATCTTAGCAATTTTTAGAAGTATTTACGGAAATAAAAACTCTAAATAGCTAAAAATAAATCATACTAAATTTTACAAAAAGTGGCTAGCATTTTCTAGCCACTTTTTGTATTGTGGAGCGTGGGTTTTGAGGGGGATTCAAGGGGGAGCTTGCGCCCCTTTGACAAGCGGTTATTTGCACCAAATACGGAGGTATTTGGCTAGCAAATATAGAGCTTGCCAAACCCTTTTAGTGAGTTTTGTAGAAAGTACCTTTAAAGGTACTTTCACATTACGAACGATACGTCCGTAGGACGTACTGAAAGGGTGGGACTTATGAGCAAATTAATGCAAAATTTGGCTAGCAAAAAAGCTAAAAAATATATGCTAATAATCGAGCGAAATAAACACTTTTTCAAGTGAGCGAATCCGCCATGACAAAGCTGAAGCAGTTTATTTCAGCTTTGTCATGGCGTGTGCCGACTTTTTTAAAAGTCTAGGCACACGAGCAAATATCTTTATCAAGCTCTAATTTGCGTTTTAAGACGTTTGAAACGCCTAAGTATATAAATATATAAGAATAGGTTTAAGAGTGCTTAAATCGAATTTTAGAGGGCATTTAGACAATTTTAGGGTTGTTAGGGCTTGCCCTGACCGCCTGTAAGGCGTTTTAAGAACAAGATAAGGGATTTATACTAGGACTGTCTTAAAATGTCTTAAACGAACGCTCAGAGCTTCTCAAAGGGTTCCTTATGAACGGCTTTTAGCAAAGGAGCCGGAGGCGACTGCGCAGTATAATGTGAGAGCAGAGCGATCACACCTTTTTAGCGAACCGTAGGGAGCAAGGTTTGGAATTGGCAGTTTTGATAAATTCGCGAACCTGTTTAGAGAAAAAAGGAGTGATTTTTTAGGCGGGAAAATTAGCCTCCCCTCTTTTTATATCTCTTTTTATATCTCTTTTTATATCTCTTTTATGTCGGCTGTGTCCTTACTCTCCCAAGCAATTCAGAGTTTTTTCAAGTAGGTTTTCTACGCTTTTCAAGTAGGTTTTCTACGCTTTTCAAGTAG
>ERZ1036470.815-NODE-815-length-11389-cov-5.004941_pt1 | contig 11389 bp, 9 predicted proteins | sample MGYA00514232_ERZ1036470 | MGnify/ENA primary metagenome ERZ1036470 (study PRJEB33795, sample SAMN09464898) | human gut metagenome | isolation source: Bloodstream | host: Homo sapiens | place: USA: Stanford, California | collected 2016-02 ... | reverse complement strand
CTGGAATTGCAACGCATCGTTCGTGCCGGACTCGATATGCTTCGTGCTGAAATGATGTAATTCATAACACATAATTTATAATTCATAATTAATGAAAGCGTTAAGAAATTATCTCGATAAGATAAAGCCGAACTTTGAAGAGGGCGGCAAACTCCACGCGTTTCGTTCGGTGTTCGATGGCTTCGAAACTTTCCTGTTCGTGCCCAACACCACTTCGAAATCGGGAGCGCACATCCACGACTCGATTGATAGCAAACGTATCATGTCGATTGTGGTTATTTCGTTGATACCGGCTTTGCTGTTCGGTATGTACAACGTAGGTTACCAGCATTTCACTCACACCGGAGCTCAGGGTGGCTTCATCGAAATGTTCATTTACGGTTTCCTGGCCATTCTGCCTAAGATTATCGTATCTTATGTAGTGGGTCTGGGCATTGAGTTCGTGGTGGCACAATGGAAGAAGGAAGAGATTCAGGAAGGATTCCTCGTTTCGGGTATCCTGATCCCGATGATTGTACCGGTAGACTGCCCGTTGTGGATTCTGGCCATAGCCACTGCATTCGCTGTTATTTTTGCGAAAGAAGTGTTCGGAGGTACAGGTATGAACGTGTTCAACGTTGCCCTTGTGACCCGTGCATTCCTGTTCTTCGCTTATCCTACCAAGATGTCGGGTGACGCCGTTTGGGTGGCACAAGACAGCATCTTCGGATTGGGTAACACGGTAGACGGACTGACAGCGGCCACTTCGCTGGGTGTGGCGTCTACTGCTACCGATCCCAATGGCTTCCCGGCTTTCTCGTGGGATATGGTGACCGGTCTGATTCCGGGCTCTATCGGTGAAACCAGTGTGATTGCTATTCTGATTGGTGCCGTTATTCTGCTGTGGACAGGTATCGCAAGCTGGAGAACAATGCTTTCGGTATTCGTCGGCGGTGCATTCATGGGATGGATCTTCAATACTGTGGGTCCCGACACTGCCATGGCTCACATGCCTTGGTACGAACACCTGGTGTTGGGTGGTTTCTGCTTCGGTGCTGTGTTTATGGCTACCGACCCTGTGACATCCGCACGTACGGAAACCGGTAAGTACATCTTCGGATTCCTGATCGGTGCGATGGCCATCATCATCCGCGTGTTGAACCCGGGTTATCCCGAAGGTATGATGCTCGCTATCCTGCTGATGAACATCTTCGCTCCGCTGATCGACTATTGTGTGGTTCAGAGCAACATCAAACTGCGTGAAAAACGCGCCATTAAGTCTAACAATTAAACCGAACAAGAAAGATGAATACAAATAGTAACTCTTATACTATCATTTATGCTTCGGTAATGGTTGTTATCGTGGCATTCCTGCTTGCATTTGTCAGCTCTTCTCTGAAAGACATTCAGAATAAAAACCAGGAGTTGGACACCAAGAAGCAAATTTTGTCTGCACTGAACATCAGAGATGTGAAAGATGCCGATGCTGAATATAATAAATATGTAAAGGGTGACATGCTGATGAATGTGGATGGCACTCTGACAGAAAATACGGATGGTTTCTCTATCAGCTACGAAAAAGAAGCGAAGGAAAACAATCGTTTGCACGTTTTCGTATGTGAGGTAGACGGAGAAACCAAATACGTGGTACCGGTTTACGGTGCCGGTCTTTGGGGCGCTATCTGGGGATACGTTGCACTGAACGAAGATAAAGATACCGTTTACGGTACTTACTTCTCACACGCTAGTGAAACTCCGGGTCTGGGTGCTGAAATTGCAACCGAACATTTCCAAAACGAATTTGTAGGTAAGAAGACTTTGGAAAATGGAGCTATCACTTTGGGAGTCGTAAAAAATGGCAAGGTAGAGAAACCTGATTACCAAGTGGATGGTATCTCCGGTGGTACAATCACTTCAGTAGGTGTAGATGCCATGTTGAAGTCTTGCCTGAATAGTTACTTGAGTTTTTTAACTAAATAATAAGGAGGAGAAAGATAGAATATGGGACAACTGTTTTCAAAGAAAAATAAAGAAGTATTCTCTGCTCCGCTGGGAATTGATAATCCGGTAACCGTACAGGTGCTCGGTATCTGTTCTGCACTTGCTGTTACCGCAAAGCTGGAGCCTGCCATCGTGATGGGACTTTCAGTAACGGTGATTACTGCATTTGCCAACGTTGTTATTTCACTGTTGCGTAAGACGATTCCTAACCGCATCCGCATCATCGTCCAGTTGGTTGTGGTAGCTGCTTTGGTAACTATCGTAAGTGAAATCCTGAAAGCGTTTGCTTACGACGTAAGCGTACAGCTCTCTGTTTATGTAGGTTTGATTATCACCAACTGTATCTTGATGGGACGTCTGGAAGCATTTGCCATGCAGAACGGTCCTTGGGAGTCTTTCTTGGATGGTGTAGGTAATGGTTTAGGCTATGCTAAGATTTTGATTATCGTTGCTTTCTTCCGCGAATTGTTTGGTTCGGGAACATTGCTTGGTTTCAATATCCTGAATTATGAACCGATTCAAAATATCGGATACGTAAACAACGGCTTGATGTTGATGCCGCCGATGGCATTGATTATCGTAGCATGCATTATCTGGTATCAACGTGCACGTCATAAAGAATTGCAAGAACAAAGTAATTAATTATTTCTGATTTCTGAATTATGATTTATGTCTAGCTTTATAGTCATAGTCGCATGATAAGTCTGCTGAATCATAAATTATAAATCATAAATCATAAATCAAAAAGAATTATGGAACATTTATTAAGTTTATTCGTCCGCTCTATCTTTGTGGACAACATGATATTCGCATTCTTCTTGGGTATGTGTTCATACCTGGCTGTTTCGAAGAATGTGAAGACTGCCGTAGGACTGGGTATCGCCGTGACTTTCGTGTTGCTGGTGACGCTTCCGGTCAACTACCTGTTGCAAACTAAGGTGCTGGCTGCCAATGCTATCATTGAAGGTGTCGACCTTAGCTTCTTGAGTTTTATTCTTTTCATTGCCGTAATTGCCGGTATCGTGCAATTGGTGGAGATGGTGGTAGAACGCTTCACTCCGTCACTGTACGCTTCGTTGGGTATCTTCCTGCCGTTGATTGCCGTTAACTGTGCGATCATGGGTGCCTCTCTGTTTATGCAACAACGTATTAACGTTGGTCCGAGTGATCCGAAATACATTGGTGATATTTGGGATGCCCTCTCTTATGCATTGGGTTCCGGTATCGGTTGGTTGCTGGCTATCGTAGGTCTGGCTGCTATCCGCGAGAAAATGGCTTACTCTGACGTACCTGCTCCATTGAAGGGCTTGGGTATCACATTTATCACAGTAGGTCTGATGGCAATCGCGTTTATGTGTTTCTCTGGTTTGAACATCTAAAAAGAAAGGAATAAGACAATGGATATGAATTTAATATTAGCGAGCATTGGGGTATTCCTTGTGGTTATTCTGTTGCTTGTTGTTATCTTGCTGGTTGCCAAAAATTTCCTGGTGCCATCAGGAAACGTGAAACTGACAATCAATGGCGAAAAGGAATTGGAAGTTGCTTCCGGTTCTACTTTGCTCAATACGCTGTCTGTAAACGGAATATTCCTGTCATCCGCATGTGGTGGTAAGGGATCTTGCGGGCAATGTAAATGCCAGGTGCTTGAAGGTGGTGGTGAAATTCTGCCTTCTGAAGTTCCTCACTTCAGCCGTAAACAGCAGCAAGACCACTGGCGTCTGGGTTGTCAGGTAAAAGTGAAGGGGGATATGGCTATCAAGATTGATGAATCTGTACTCGGTGTGAAAGAGTGGGAGTGCGAAGTAATCTCCAACAAGAACGTGGCTACATTTATCAAAGAGTTCATCGTTGCTCTGCCTAAAGGCGAACACATGGACTTTATCCCGGGTTCTTATGCACAGATTAAGATTCCTAAATTTTCAATGGATTATGATAAGGACATCGATAAGAGCCTGATTGGTGATGAATATCTGCCAGCATGGGAGAAATTCGGTTTGTTAGGTTTGAAATGTAAGAACGACGAGGAAACAATTCGTGCTTACTCTATGGCCAACTATCCTGCCGAAGGTGACCGTATCATGTTGACAGTACGTATCGCTACTCCACCGTTCAAGCCGAAAGAACAAGGTCCTGGATTTATGGATGTGATGCCGGGTATCGCTTCTTCATATATCTTTACCCTGAAACCGGGTGACAAAGTAATAATGAGCGGTCCTTACGGAGACTTCCACCCAATCTTCGATTCTAAGAAGGAAATGATGTGGATTGGTGGTGGTGCCGGTATGGCTCCGTTACGTGCGCAAATCATGCACATGACTAAGACATTGCATACAACTGATCGTAAGATGTCTTACTTCTATGGTGCCCGTGCGCTGAATGAAGTGTTCTATCTGGAAGATTTCCTGCAAATCGAAAAGGACTTCCCGAATTTCACTTTCCATTTGGCTCTCGACCGTCCGGACCCTGCTGCTGATGCTGCAGGCGTGAAGTACACTCCGGGATTCGTTCACAACGTAATTTACGAAACTTACCTGAAGAATCACGAAGCTCCTGAAGATATTGAATACTACATGTGTGGTCCTGGTCCGATGTCGAAAGCTGTTGAGAAGATGCTCGACGATCTTGGCGTTCCGGCACAGAACTTGATGTTCGATAACTTCGGAGGATAATTCGCGGAAGAGAACAACTGGTCGGTAAGATGACCGGAAAGAATATATAACACAGGGCGGGAAATCTGAAAAGCAGTAGTGCTTCTTGGATTTCCCGCTTCTTTTTGGCATTATCTCATAATGTCTTTCCGTTATGGTTTGTATCTATTTTATGTCTGTTTTAAAGATAGTTCTCCTTTTTTATCCGTACTTATCTATTATATTCGTATATTTGGCTACACATTAAAGTACAATAGGTTATGGAATATCATCGTATATCTTTTATTCACAATGATACAGAGTATTCATTTGTTAAAGCAATGAGTTCGAACTTAACGGGATATGCATTAGTAACAGCTTGTAGGGCAGAAGTAACCATTTACATGAAAGAGAACAACCTGAAAGGTTATTATATATTGACCGGTATGGCTAAAGTTTGATTGTATTTTTGTCTCCGTACCCTTTCCTTTTTGTATCTTTGCCTCCATGTTAGAGAAAAATGAAATTATACAAGCGGCTCTTCGCAATTTGAAGATTGAAGAGCTGAATCCGATGCAGGAAGCATCACTTGAACAAGCTACCGGAAGAAAAGACGTTATACTGTTGTCACCCACAGGATCGGGCAAGACATTGGCTTATCTGTTACCTTTGCTCCTTACCCTAAAACCGAGTGATGACAGCGTGCAGGTGCTGATTCTGGTTCCTTCACGTGAGTTGGCATTGCAAATAGATTCTGTGTTTAAAGCAATGGGGACTTCCTGGAAAACCTGTTGTTGTTATGGTGGACATCCTATCGCTGAAGAAAAGAAGAGTATAGTGGGTAATCACCCTGCTATCATCATCGGTACTCCGGGACGTATCACCGACCATCTGTCGAAAGGAAATTTCAATCCCGAAACCATCGAGACTTTAATTATTGATGAGTTTGACAAATCTTTGGAGTTTGGTTTCCATGATGAAATGGCAGAGATTATCACGCAGCTTCCGGGATTAAAAAAACGTATATTACTTTCGGCCACCGATGCTGAAGAAATTCCTGAATTTACAGGATTGAACCGCACGGTGAAGTTGGACTTCCTTTCGGACGCTTCTGAAGAGCAGGAGTCCCGCTTGAAACTGATGAAGGTGCTTTCTCCTTCCAAAGATAAGATTGATACTTTATATAATCTGCTTTGTACATTGGGAAGCAGTTCGAGCATCGTATTCTGTAATCATCGGGATGCGGTGGACCGTGTACATCAGTTATTGGCAGATAAAAAACTACTCGCAGAACGTTTTCATGGTGGTATGGAACAGCCGGACCGTGAACGTGCGCTTTACAAGTTCCGTAATGGCAGTTGTCATGTCTTGATTTCTACCGATCTGGCAGCCCGTGGACTGGATATTCCGGAAGTCGGACATATCATCCATTATCATTTGCCGGTCAATGAAGAAGCCTTTACGCACCGCAACGGACGAACAGCACGTTGGGATGCTACCGGAACGTCCTATCTGATTTTGCATGCCGAAGAGAAACTTCCTCCGTATATCCCGGAAGATATGGAAACAGTTGTGTTACCTGAAAATCCTCCCCGTCCTCCGAAATCGGTTTGGGCTACCATTTATATAGGTAAAGGAAAAAAGGAGAAACTTAGCCGGATAGATATTGCCGGATTCTTATATAAAAAAGGAAATCTGACTCGTGAAGATGTCGGAGCGATTGATGTCAAAGAGCATTATGCTTTCGTAGCTATTCGCCGGGCTAAGGTGAAGCAACTCCTGAATCTGATTCAAGGAGAGAAAATAAAAGGAATGAAGACTATTATTGAGGAAGCGAAGTAAAACTCTTTTTTGTAATATAGAACTCTTAAAGTCCTCTTTTATTATTTACAATCGTCCCTATGTTCACTAGTCATTGAGCATTGGGATGATTACTTTATTTCCAAAGATATTTTACTTTCCACTTCATTTTCCTGTTAATCTAAGCTGAATTCACTGTTGTGGTTTATAAATATTCATTTTTATTGCATTAATCTTTTGTTTTATCATCAATATCCCCGGTTCTATTTCAATCTCGACTTTTATCCCATACTTGACATCTATAGATAACAATATGGTGTATATATCCTGTATAAACCAATAAAAAGAAAGGAAAATCTGCTTTAAAACAGTATTTTTATAAGGAAAGATTTGTACGATGGGAATAAATTCGTAAATTCGCAAGGTCAAAAGACAAAAGTAACGAAATTGTTAAACCAAAAACAAACTTCAAATGAAAAAGCATAATTTCAATGCAGGACCTTCCATTCTTCCGCGTGAGGTGATAGAGGATACGGCGAAGGCTATTTTAGATTTCAACGGCTCTGGTCTCTCTTTGATGGAAATCAGCCACCGTGCCAAAGACTTCCAACCTGTGGTTGACGAAGCAGAGGCATTATTCAAGGAATTACTCAATATCCCCGAAGGCTATTCGGTACTGTTCCTGGGTGGAGGTGCTAGTATGGAGTTCTGCATGGTTCCTTATAACTTCCTCGAAAAAAAAGCTGCTTACCTAAACACCGGTGTATGGGCAAAGAAAGCTATGAAAGAAGCTAAAGGGTTTGGTGAAGTTGTAGAAGTTGCTTCCTCTGCTGAAGCTACATATACTTATATCCCAAAAGATTATACAATCCCGACAGACGCAGATTATTTCCACATTACGACTAACAACACAATTTACGGTACAGAATTGAAGAAAGACCTCGATTCTCCGGTTCCGATGGTTGCCGATATGTCTTCTGATATTTTCTCACGTCCGATCGACGTTTCTAAATATATCTGTATTTATGGTGGTGCACAAAAGAATCTGGCTCCTGCTGGTGTTACATTCGTTATCGTTAAGAATGACGCATTGGGTAAGGTTTCCCGTTACATTCCAACGATGTTGAATTATCAGACTCATGTTGACAGTGGCTCTATGTTTAACACTCCTCCTGTTGTACCTATTTATGCAGCATTGCAGACGCTTCGCTGGATCAAAGCACAGGGTGGTGTGAAAGAAATGGAACGTCGTGCCATTGAAAAAGCGGATATGTTGTATGCTGAAATCGACCGTAACAAAATGTTCGTGGGTACTGCTGCCAAAGAAGACCGTTCACGTATGAACATCTGTTTCGTGATGGCTCCCGAATACAAAGACTTCGAAGCTGACTTCTTGAAGTTTGCTACTGAAAGAGGTATGGTAGGTATCAAGGGACACCGTTCTGTAGGTGGTTTCCGTGCATCTTGCTACAATGCTCTGCCGAAAGAAAGCGTACAAGCTTTGATTGATTGTATGCAGGAATTTGAAAAACTTCATTAATAATATTTTCACCACAGATTATACAGACGGACGCAGATTTTTTTTATTCTGTGAGAATCTGGGTAATCTGTGGTGAGTCTTTATAAACAGAATTAGATTATGAAAATACTTGTAGCTACTGATAAACCGTTTGCTAAAGTTGCAGTAGACGGTATCCGTAAAGAAATAGAAGCAGCCGGATACGAGTTTGCTTTACTTGAGAAATATACAGAAAAAGCCCAGTTACTGGATGCAGTGAAAGATGCTAATGCCATCATTATCCGTAGTGATATTGTTGATGCAGAGGTGCTTGATGCTGCTAAAGAATTGAAAATCGTAGTTCGCGCCGGTGCAGGATACGATAATGTGGACCTGGCTGCTGCCACAGCTCACAATGTATGCGTGATGAACACTCCGGGACAGAATTCTAATGCTGTTGCCGAACTTGCTTTGGGTATGATGGTATATGCTGTCCGTAACTTCTATAACGGAACTTCCGGTACAGAATTGATGGGCAAGAAATTGGGTATTCATGCTTATGGAAACGTAGGCCGCAATGTAGCTCGTGTTGCCAAAGGTTTCGGAATGGAAGTGTATGCTTATGATGCATTCTGCCCGAAAGAAGTAATCGAAAAAGATGGTGTGAAAGCACTTGATTCTGCAGAAGAATTGTACAAGACTTGCCAGGTGGTATCTCTTCATATTCCGGCAACTGCCGAAACAAAGAACTCTATCAATTATGCTCTGTTGAAAGATATGCCGAAAGGTGCTATGTTGGTAAACACTGCCCGTAAGGAAGTGATTAACGAAACAGAACTAATCAAACTGATGGAAGAGCGTGCAGACTTCAAATATATCACAGATATTATGCCTGCTGCTAACGCAGAGTTTGCAGAAAAGTTTGCCGGACGTTATTTCTCAACTCCTAAGAAGATGGGTGCTCAAACTGCCGAAGCAAATATCAATGCCGGTATTGCTGCTGCTCAACAAATTGTGGGCTTCTTGAAAGATGGTTGCGAGAAATTTAGAGTAAACAAGTAAGATTCTGAATAAGTCTGCCGGATTTTTCAGGATAACTATGGTAGTATCTGAATAAAAACAATCCGTTGCAGAATGTCTTTTTTAGAAATAAGTAGTATATTTGAGCCACAGATTTTCAAGAAGTCTGTGGCTTTAATTTTTTACATATAAAATACTAATATCATGGCAATAATCAAACCTTTCAAGGGCATTCGTCCTCCGCAAAACCTCGTAGAACAGGTCGCTTCACGTCCTTATGATGTACTGAACTCTGAAGAAGCCCGCGCAGAAGCGGAAGGTAACGAAAAGTCTCTTTATCATATTATTAAACCGGAAATAGATTTCCCTGTTGGTATGGATGAACACGACGAACGGGTGTATGCTAAAGCTGCCGAGAATTTCCAACTGTTTCAGGACAAAGGCTGGTTGGTGCAGGATAATAAGGAAAACTATTATATCTATGCCCAGACGATGAACGGGAAAACGCAATACGGATTGGTGGTCGGTGCTTATGTTCCCGATTATATGAATGGTATTATCAAAAAGCATGAGCTTACCCGTCGTGACAAGGAAGAGGATCGTATGAAACATGTACGTGTGAACAACGCAAACATTGAGCCTGTTTTCTTTGCTTATCCTGATAATGAGAAGCTGGATGTTATTATAAAGAAATATACAGCAAACAAGCCGGTTTATGACTTTATCGCTCCGGGTGATGGCTTTGGACATACTTTCTGGATTGTTGACCAGGATGCAGATATTGCTACCATTACTGCCGAATTTGCTAAAATGCCTGCTCTTTATATTGCTGACGGGCATCACCGTTCTGCCGCTGCTGCATTGGTGGGAGCAGAGAAAGCAAAGCAAAATCCGAATCATCGTGGTGATGAAGAATATAATTACTTCATGGCTGTTTGCTTCCCTGCAAACCAGCTAACCATCATCGATTATAATCGTGTAGTGAAAGATCTCAATGGTTTGACTCCCGAGCAATTCCTGGCTGCACTTGATAAAAACTTTATAGTAGAAGAGAAGGGTGCGGATATCTATAAACCATCCGGCTTACATAACTTCTCACTCTATCTGGGTGGTAAATGGTACAGTCTGACAGCCAAAGCAGGTACATACAATGATAACGACCCTATTGGAGTACTTGATGTTACCATTTCTTCCAACCTGATTTTGGATGAAGTTTTGGGCATAAAGGATTTGCGTTCGGACAAGCGTATTGATTTTGTGGGCGGCATCCGTGGATTGGGAGAACTCAAGAAGCGTGTGGATAGCGGTGAAATGAAAGTGGCTCTGGCTCTTTATCCCGTATCTATGAAACAATTGATGGATATTGCAGATACAGGTAATATCATGCCACCGAAGACAACTTGGTTTGAACCTAAACTTCGTTCGGGGTTGGTAATTCATAAATTGGATTAGGAAATTCTATCGGATGATGCAAAAAAGACGTTGCTGATGAAAGCTATATCAATAAATGTAACACCCGATTAAGATAAAAAAATAGTGACGCTATCCAATAAAAATAGTGACGGTATCTTTGTGGTATACCGTCACTATTTTTATTGGATAGCGTCACTATCTTGTAGATGAAAATCTGCCAACAAAGATTTTTATATTCCCATCTACATCTCATTGGTAAGTGGAACATTAATATTTCCAAACGATAGATTGACTTTTCTTATTAAAGCCGTATCTTTGCAGCATGACTGCTGAAGATACTTATAAAACCATCATTGAACCTTCCGAAGGTATTTATACGGAAAAACGAAGCAAGTTCATTGCTATAGCCCTTCCTGTGCGTACTCTTGATGAGATAAAGATGCATCTTGAAACGTATCAGAAGAAGTATTATGATGCACGGCACGTATGCTATGCCTATATGTTGGGAGCTGCGCGAAAGGATTTCCGTGCCAATGACAATGGAGAACCTTCCGGAACAGCGGGAAAACCCATTCTCGGACAGATAAATTCAAATGAACTGACGGATATCCTGATTATAGTAGTCCGTTATTTTGGAGGAATCAAGTTAGGGACAAGCGGATTGATCGTGGCTTACAAGGCTGCCGCTGCTGAAGCTATTGCTGCCGCTACAATTATAGAAAAGACAGTAGATGAAGACGTGACGGTAATGTTTGAATATCCTTTCATGAATGACGTGATGCGCATTGTGAAAGAGGAGGAACCGGAAATTCTCAATCAGTCGTATGACATGGATTGTAGTATGACGTTACGTATTCGTCGTTCGATGATGCCTAAATTGCGTGCTCGTTTGGAAAAGGTGGAGACAGCGCGGATTCTTGATGATGAGAATGTATTGTAAGTAAGATATTTAAAATATTGCATGAGAAATAAATATCATATAATTTTCATTTTGTTTTTAAGCTTCTTTGCTTTGATAAGCGTTCAGACGCAAGTACAAGCACAGGAG
>ERZ1036470.814-NODE-814-length-11399-cov-3.498501_pt1 | contig 11399 bp, 6 predicted proteins | sample MGYA00514232_ERZ1036470 | MGnify/ENA primary metagenome ERZ1036470 (study PRJEB33795, sample SAMN09464898) | human gut metagenome | isolation source: Bloodstream | host: Homo sapiens | place: USA: Stanford, California | collected 2016-02 ... | reverse complement strand
AAACAATTCTTTCATTTCGGCAAAGCGATGAATAAAAAGGGATTTTACAGAGGGAAATTCTTTCGAGTCGTAAGCCTTCCGCCCCATCAGATCCTCGTCTATTTTGGCCGCTTTCACCATATCCCAGCACTGCGACAAATACGTCTCTTTGACGTCAAAATCGGGATTGTTTTTATCGTAAAACCAATCGAAATGAACCCCGTAATAATTAAATTCCTTTCCCTTTTCCACGTAATAGCGATGCTTGACAAACGACTTCATCACATGGACCTCGTTGGCTTTCACCACATATTTCTCGTTTTCGGTTTCCACCACGTATTCGCCTTCCGTGACAAACGTGATTTCATTGTCGTACAAAATTCTCCAAGGAACATAATAATTAAATTCATTGGCATGAAACGTCTGCACAAATCTCACATAGGGAGACAATGAAAGCATGTCTATCATAATATTGCTCATGGCTATACCTCCGACCGAAGCTTTTAATGCTCTCACGACGCCTCGAGCGGGAAAACAGACGCTTTCCCGCTCCGCATCGGATTTCGAGCCGATATTTTTCTCTTATAAGAAAATTATAAGGGATCACGGCCCGAAAATCAAGCATTTTCAAATCTTTTCGCTCGCCACCTTGACAATACGGAAATTGGAATAATACATTTCGCCCGAATTATACCAGCCGCTCGTATTGTTATGAAGTTCGAGACCGAGATAATTTATCGGATCGGAGCCGTCTGCTTCAAGCATGCTATAACTCAGATATACGGTGGTCGTGGATTTCGCGGGAATCACCTGTTCACGGAAAATTCCCCACATCATCGAATTGCCGCCGCGGCCGAAGCCGAAGCAAATCGTGAGCGCCTCTTGGGAATCGTTTCTCACATCTACGGCGATGAGATCGGTTTCGGGAGAATAATTTTCGTCCAAAACCTTTTTCGCATAGCCCTCCGTCCACAGCTTCCACTCGTATCTGCCGTTTGCGGACAGCTTCAGCCAGCCGTTTTCAAACGAAGCGTTAAAAGCCTCGGACGTCGTACCGTCTTCGTTGGTCACCTTTGTATCTTCGACGATTTTCTGCGCCATGGCTGCGTCGGGCTGAAGCAACGCTTTCTGCTCGAATTCGTTTGCATCGATAAGCCCGAAGCCCGTAATAACGATCTGATCGCCCAACGCCTCCATCCAAAGCCCAAACGAACCGTCCTCTTTCAAAGGAGCAGAACTGCGCGGCAGCGTAAGCATAAATTCTTTGTCGGGCGCAGGCCATGCTTTCAAATATCTGTCGTTGCTGTTAGCGCAGTCAAGATCGTTCATCAACGCACAGATATAAGGCGTTTTTGCAGAAAGATTGACGCCCGAAATAAACAGAAGCGTATCTTTGTCCGAACGGTTGAACGACGAGATCAAATCGGGATCGTTGTAGAAAAAACCGCCATACGCCGCGCCCGTCGTCACTTTGACAGCCGTCCTTCCTTTATAGGTCGTCGTTTCGAACGCGTCGCCCGTCGCCTTCGCTGAGAACAATTCGGCGTTAATCTTTTGCGCCGCGGAAAACTCGTAGGAAACCTCTTTCGTCCGTTCGCCGTTTGTCTCGCTGACGAGATAGCTTACTTTGTAAAATCCTGCGTCGGTATCTATTTCGCCGTTTGCGTACTGCGAGGAGGTCACGTCCGTCCATTCGTCGGAAGCGACCGCGCGGTATTCCACCTTGCCGACCGCAGCGGTATGAGGAAGAACGGTGTTAAACATCGTATCGTAAGCGGGAACAACGTAATTTTCGCCGTAAGCGGCCCGTTTATAGCTTTCGACGCCATCTCTCTCCAAAGCGTCGAACGCATCCATCACGGTCAGGGTAAAGCAGACTTCGGAAACGATGCCCGTCGCCTTTTCGGTAATCGTATAGGTCACGTCATAAAAGCCTTTTTTCAGCGCAAACGCACCGTCGGAAAATGCCTGCGGCTCGCCTTCCGCATTTGTATTTTCGCGGTAAATCACCGATTTTATTTCCGCCGTAACGGAGAAATTGGTATCGTACATGGCGTCGAAGCCAGGCACGGCCCACAAGCTTCCCGGCGCCTTTGTCAAAGCTTCTTCGGTATGCTGTTCGGCCTTTTTCGTAACCGAAAGCTTTTCGAGGGGAGACTCCGCACAGGAAGGATAATTGACGATACGCACGTCGTTGATCACCAGATCGGCCACCGCGTCGGTGTTGAAACGAATACAGTTGAAATCCCTCCTCATCGTCTCGTCGTCCCGCGTGCTCGCGCCCATATATACGTCTCTCGAACCGTTGGCGGGAATCGTGAGCTTATACAACCACTGCACACCCGTTTCGGTCACGTTTCCGTTTCCGCCGTTACCAAGCATTACCCACATGGGAACTTCCCGATCGGAAAGGTTGTGCACCGTATAGGCGAAATAACTGCCGAATTTATGCTCGGGACGCACTTTTGCAAATTTATCGTCGATCAGCTGTTTTGCGTTCGGGTCGCTGAGAAAATCGAGATAGACGTCGCCATCGGTCGTTTTATTGAGACGAAGCCCCTGCAAACCGTCCCGATCGTAAGCGCTAAGCTCAATCCCGTTGAACGCTTCGCTGCCCATCTGAGTGGTATAGGCGCCGAGCGTCGTGGGAATCGCGTCGTTTTCCCAAACCTTGGTGACGACAGAGGTATCTTCCTCGACAATCCGGGTCGATAAAATATACAGATCGTTGGCGTAAAAATGAGGATTTACCGCATCTTCAGCACGATTGTGAAGCTCGCCTTCGCCCAGAGGCTCGCCTTTCCATTCCCAAACCTCCAGCGAAATATCCATGATTGTCAATTTTCCCGTATGCATGTTTTTGGGAATGACGATTTCGAAATGCTCGTAGGGCGCGACGATATATTTGTTGCCGAAATTGCCTTTTATGCCCGTATATTCGCCGTCGTCATACACCGCGCAATAGAATTTTCCCCAATAAGGCGTGGGATTATAGCAGTTCAGCACGATCGCCGCGTCGGGCTGCGCATTGATGGCACGGAACAGGTCGCTCGGCCCCACCAGCTTCATGCCGCCCCAGTCGTTGTTGCTGAAAGGCGTATGAATTTTGAGAATATATCCCTCCGATTTCAGTTCCGGATCGACTACGGTACTCATCTCCGCATTGACGGAAACGGAACCGCGGTCGATCATTTCGTTTAACAGCACGTCGCCGACCGTGACGATAAAATCGTACGTATATTTTTTCGAAGCGTCCGCTTTCGCCGTGAGGGTATAAGTCACTTTGATCGAGCCTACCCCGTAACGCCGCGGCGTTTCGAGATCCGTAACGGGCCGGGCAACCTCTGTTCCCTGCGGCGTATAGGCCGCAGACTTTACGGAAGTAAAGTCTGCATTTTTCCAATCGTGCAAATCGTAAGAGATGTCCGCGACTTCGTCAAATTCGGGGATTTTGTAAGAGGTGAAATCGTTTATGGAAGTAAGATCACCGATTCCTTTTTTTGCGGTAATCGTTGCGCCCTGGTCGGCAAACGTAATAAATACCTTTACTTCGTCCGCTTTTGTCTTCGCCGCATCTTTATCCGTAGCATTATAGCACACGGTGTATTTTCCGATACCCGCAGGCTTGAGATAGCCGTCTTCGACCTCGGCCGCCTTCCCCGAAGGATCGGTAGCCGTAATCGTTATCGGCAGGCGTTTTTTATCGACCTTGCTTTTGCACTCCGCCGTGGGGAGCTCGTAACTTTTGACATAATTTGCAGTGATTTCCCGTTCGGAAACGCTTAAATCGATAACCGGCTTTTCCGAGGGCAGAGCGGCGGAATTTTCAACGGAAGGACCGTTAGAGGAATTTTTCCCGTTTCCTCCGCAGCCCGCCAAAAAGAATGTCGTCGTGAGAAAAAGGCTCATGACAACGGCTACAAGTTTTTTCATCCTATGCCTCCTTATATTTCGAATGCGCATTCGACTTGGTTATATCCGGGAACCGGCGACGTCGATATAGAGCGGCTCGCCCGATCTCCCGAAACAGTTATACGGTTGTATTTTTACCTGATATTTTGAAGCGACCTCCGTCAAGCTGAGCTTCAGCGCATACCTGCCCGGCTCGCCCAGCGCGGCGTAATAGTCGCTTACGATACATTTCTGCGCCAGCGGTATATCCGTACCGAATTTTACGGCGCTGACAACATAGCTCTCGACGGGCGCCCCCTCGGTCATAGCCTCCTTCCAGCTGATTTTAATCTGCAACCCGTCCAAGACGGCCTCCGCCTCATGTCCTTCCTTCCATTCGGGCACGGGGTCGTTCTCTCCCCGTTTGTCAGTATAGATAAAATCATCCGTCGTCGGGGCCGCAGGGACAATCCATTGCTCCCCGAACGCTTTGCCCGTATTAAAATTTATCCGATCGATCGTCACCGCATTTTCATACGCCTTGACGACCAGCCCCTGCCCCTGATCGTGGCTGTTTGCCCCCGTCAGCTCGTTGGGATAGGGCCGATAGCTGCCGTCGGACATCACATTATCAAATTTGATCCCCGCGCTGTTCGCTATCTTTCCCTCCTCGTTTTTCGCACCCAGACAGCAATAGGAACAGGAACCCGTATTGACCGCGGTATATTCCTTTTGATAAATACTCCTCTCGTCCGCCAAGGGATAATGGCAGTGCGCCGTAAACAGAATCACGTTGGGATACCGCCGCAAAATACCGTCGATCTGGGAACTTTGAGCCGTCGCGTCACTGTTTCCGAAGCTGCCGTACGTCGTGCCCGCAACGGGGGGATGAATGCCTACGAAAATAGGTTTTCCGTCCGCTTCTTCGGCGGCCGACGCCGCTTCTTTTTCCAGATAGTTAAGACTTCCGCGGGTAATACAGTCGTTGCTGTCATACACGTTGGTGTCGATCGTGATAAAAGAGTATCCCTTTATTTTTTTGTGCGCTCGAAGCTCCTCGCCCGTGTTTTCGGTAAATTGCTTATCCGTAAATTCTTTATCGTTGTTGGGCTTCCCCGATACCCCGACAAAACGCTCGTGATTTCCCACGTTGAATAGAATTTCGGGACGGGCGCTTTTATCGGGAAACACTTCGTCCATAATAGAATTATAGAGATCGTAACTCGACTGTTGGGCGTTGTTGACAATGTCGCCCAGGAAAAACAAAACATCCACATCGATTGCTTTATAGTTTCCAACGCCCTTTTGAACTGAGCGGGAGCGTTATAATTGCTTGCAAGAGGCCCCACGTCCGCTTCCAGCTGCGTATCCGAAACGACGCCCGCCGTCATAAGCGCCTCTCCCTGCGGCTGCAGTTCCTCCGTCGAACTTGTTTCCAAAGAATCCGCATCCGCAGAGGAAGCGCTGCCACCTTCGCCGCAGGCCGTAAAAGACATTGCCAAAAAAGCGGCGGCAATTATTGCAAAAATCTTTTTTATGGGTTTCATTCCCCTCTCCCTTTATCCAAAATAAAATACGTTGTCGAGATAAAGCCTGATTTTTCCCGCCGCAGGCGGTTGCTGGGAAATACGCAATACGTTCACTTGCGTCAAGTCCATGGATTTTGTGGCGGTTACGGAAATTTCTACTTTATTCCACTTTCCGGGATAAAGGTAGGCGACGGTTTCGTTTCGGGAAGATTTGCCCCGTGCGTCCACCAACGCGACCGTCGGTTGCAGAACGGCGTCCGTATCATTGTAGAGATAGGCCACCACTTTTTTCGAGCCGCTGACATCGACGGCAAAGAATTGCAGATCGAAATCGGATACATACGTCAGGCCGCCCGTTACGGGGGACAAGTCCAGACGAAGGGAATTTAGGCCCTCGTAATGCTTTTCGCCCGTCCGTTCGGCAGTCCAGTCGCCGGTTTCGCAGGAAACGTCCTCCTCCAGCCCCGTCACGGAGCGATAGGCGCCGCCCATATTTCGCGTATAGGTTTTCCCGTCGATTTCGACGAGTATCTCCGAAGCGTCGCTTTGTCCGACAAACAGCTTCCCCTGCCGAACAGCCGCTTCTCCGTTTATTTTAACCGACGCGGAGGCCGACGCCGCCACGCGCACGCTAAACATTCCGTCGCCCGCCGAGTACGGCTGAACTTCGACGATTGCCTGCGACGAGCTTTCCAGGGCTTCTATCATCCGGGCAACTTCTTCGCGTGCGTTTAACACTGCGTAAGGGTCAGTTACCGCTATCGAGCCGCTGTAAAGGGAATCATACAAATCGCGGAGCAGAGCCTCGCCCGCTATCTCCGTTCCGTATTTCTCATTGGCCTCGCTTACCAGACGCTCGAGAAGCCACAGATATTCGTAATCCTCCTGCGCGTCCCGCACGGCGTCTAAACGAATGGTGCCCAAGGGCGCGTCTATGCCGTAACGGACGCCGGGATAGGTTAAAAACCCGTCCCCGTTCGCGCCGGGGAACGCCATGGGGTCGTTCCAGATATCCCTGTCGCCGTAGCCCGACGAAGCGGAATATTTCCGATATACATTGGTGCACCAATAAAGATTGCCGTCGATTTTATAGTCGCGCTGCATCCACCCCATCACGCGCGCGCCGATCTGCGTGTCATCGATATGGTAGCTGGGATAAGGCGCTACGGGTTTTAAGCAGGTGTACCACCACGCGCCCTCTCCGTTTTGCTCCTTCCGCAGCTCCGTCTCGTCGTAATACGCCCGATCGTTGTAAAACTGAACCTGCGGACAAAAGGTTTGCACCTTCCCGAGCAGCTCCGTTTTCCGCTCGCTCGTCACCACGTGCGGAAGCGCCTTAAGAGAAGCCTTTAACGTTTCAATTCCCTTTACGTTTGCGTAAGAGGAGTCCATTTCGTCTAAAATCGTTTCTTTAGAGCGCATAAACGTGTCGTTGACTGCCTTGACTTTATCGTAGATATCCGCGCCGCCCGTAGAGGGATGCGGCTCGTCTATTTCGGAAAAATAGCAATACGCCTTGGCGAAAAGATCGGTTTTGACTTCTCCGTTTTCTATGCCGGCCTTCAACAGACTGCGAAGGAAAGAGGTAAACAGCGTTTCGTTCAGCACCCGATTGGGCGCGTCTATGGCGATACGATACGCCGAAATTTCGCGGCGCGAGGCGTATTTCTTCGCCGCAGCCGCAAAGGAGTCGGGGTTTCCCGAAGCATATTCCGAAGAAGGAATATTTGTGGGGCTGATACGTTTGGAAACGAGATATTCGTATTCCGCCTTGACAATGGCGTCTTTCCGCTCCGCGGTCATCGGACTGCCGTTGTCGTAACCGCTTTCAATCATTTGTGTATTTTCCCAAATGGCAAACGCCGTCTTTGCGTGAGTCGCCTCGGGAAGATCAAATGCATATACGTTGACGCTGAAAGGGACGGAAAAATGTTCCTCCTCCACAGTCAACTCGAGCTTTCCTTCATAAATTCCCGCCGCCTGACCGCGCGGAACATTCACGGTGACCCAGATGCCTTGATTGTCCGTGCCGCTGTCGGGGTTGAAATGGAGCTCTCCCGCCCGCTTTGCATACTCGTAAGGAACAAGCGCGTCGGGATACCAGCCGGTAGGATAGAGACGGTTGGTTTTGATCGTCGTTTCGATATACTGCTGAACGTAAATTTCCACGCATGAGGCGGGGAGGATTTGATCCCCGCAGGAAAGCTCGGACGCTGCCACCGAATAGGATTCGATCTCCACCTCGTGCGGCGTAACAATGATCTGTGCGGATTCCGCTTCGCCGCCCGCAGCCGAAATTTTCAGATCGCAAACCGCGTTTTCAGGCACCGCTTCCGTGCGCATGATTTTTGTCGTAGAGGGCTGCGTCCATACAGTGGAATATTTTCCGACCAAAGCCTGCTGCCCGGATGTCTCTCCCCCGCCCGAATCGCCGTCGGAGGAAGTTGCTCCGCCGTGCGAACAGCCGTAAAACATTCCGGCGCACAGCGCCGCGCTCAATAACAGACAGATACTATATTTGCTTTTTCTCATCTTTCCCTCCGACATTTATTCGACGAGATATTTTCCGTCGGTAGCGATACAGCCGACGTGATTGAACGGATATTTTCGCAAAACGTATGCCCACTCCTGCGTTTTTCCCGTCCGCAGAAGCTTTACCGCGATACGGTTGACGCCCTTTTTCAATTTGACGCGGGGACGCTGATTATAGGGACTGAAGTACCAGTTCTCCTGCTGAAACGCAATCAGCTCCCCGTTGATCCAAAGCTTATAGGGATCGGAGCTACCGATATGCAGTTCTACTTCCTCCTCTTCGGGGCGATACAGTTTTTGCAACGCATAGACGACGCAGGGGCCTTTGAAGCTGCACGTTTTATCTATCCGAAGAAAGTCTTCCTCCGTCGCACAGGGACGAAATTTCGCAAAGCTTTCATCGAAATATTCTTCCGTCCAGCGTTCCGCAAGATATTCGTGATCAAATCTGACCCAATTGTTGGTGTATTCGTTGCAATCCATGTGAAAGAGAAATTTCTTTCCTCCCCAAGTCCGCACCGCGTCTTGGGGAAGGGCGTCCAGATTTTCTTTGCCTCTCATGTCAAAGCCGTCGGCAAATGCCGCGCTCAATCGAAATATCTGCGCCCCCACAAACCCGACCTTGTGTTCCGCGGTTTCGCCGCCCACCGTCACAGTAAAGGAAAGAACATTGCTGTCGGGAACGACCTTCAGATTTTTTTTCAGGCGGACGGAAAAACATAACTCGCCGCATCCTTTCTCGTTCAAAGCCACGCGCTCGGGCGGAAAGGAAACAAATTGCAGGCTGTCTGGAATAATCGAACGAACGTCACACTCGGAGGCCTTCGAACCTCGGCGGAATATTTTTACGACAGCGCGTTTAACTTCGCCCTCTTTCAGCTCCACGCCGTCGGGATATTGCGTCTCAAACGCAACAGACGAACGCCGAGCGGATATTGCCAGCCGTTCCACGTGTTCTGCTCCCGTAATCCGCACGTCGCCGTTCCAACCCGATTCGACGCCGTAAAGAATGATCTTCATCGTCGCGTCCGCCAGCTCGTCAAAATTTCCGAGAGAATGCTTGAGATTTTTCGTCGCGGTGACGATTTTTCCGTCCGCCAGCGCCACCCATTTCTTTTCTATTTTTTCCAACCCGTAAACCATAACGAAGAGAACGCCCGCAGTAGCGCACGTGCAATCCGTATCGTAACCGCCGTTGAGCGTCAGTGTCATCACCCGATCGAAATCGTCTCCGCCGTACAGCAGCCCGGCGGTCATGATCGCCATGTTTACCACTACGTAAGTGCCGTCGCCGCTGCCGTATTCCCTATGTACGTTTTCGATTACCGTCCGCCAAGCTTCCCCGTCGCGGTAAGCATTTATAACGCCGCGAACCGCTTTCACAAGCGGGGACTCCTGCGGAAGCAGGGAAAGCCCGCCTACGATGACCGACAGCATGCCGCGCCCGGCAAACGCCAGCGCTTCCATCGCGGCTATCCACTGTTCTGCGAGAATACTCACTTCTCCGTGATCGATCATGCCGTCCTTTGCCGCAAGCTCCATTGCGCGGCCAACGTTGCCGCAAGAGATTAAGGCCCACACCTCCGCGCGGATGGGACAGCCCATACATTCGGCAAAATAATTGTTGTAACGGCCGCTTAACGGCGGGAGAATCCCGCGCTTATAATTTCGTTTCGCATAGCCGTACTCGGAAAAATCGAATTCGTAACACTCGATAAATTTTTCCAGCAGCTCGCCCGCCTCTATTTCGGGGCCGCGCTCCAACAACAGATCCACCCACGCTAATTGGATGTCCAAATCATCGTTGGGTTTCATGTCTTCGGGGGCAAAATCCTCTATATGCTTAAAATCCAGAATCTCCTTATAACATTCCAGATTGAAGCCGATGTTTCCGCTGATACATTTGGCCAGCCAGACGTCACGAACTTTTTGTCTTAATTCCTGATACTCGTAAACCATTGTCGTCCTCGATTTATTCTTTGATTCCGCCGGCAGATACGTTGTTCATCAACGTATTCTGAAAACAGATAAATACGATCAGCATCGGGACGCAGCAAATGAGAAGTCCCGCAAAAAACAAGGGATAGTTTTTGTCGTAGCTTTCGAGCAGCTGCACCTGATAAGTATAAAGCCCCGTACTTAAAGTAGGCAGGTCGGGCATAAATACATAAGGCGTAAAATACTCGTTCCACACCCCGATGGAACAGATGAGACACAAGGCCAGGCACTGTCCGCCAACCTGCGGCAGCATAATGCGGAAAAAGATAATAAAATCATTGGCTCCGTCTATATACCCCGCCTCCGCATATGTCCATGAAAGGGATTGAAAAGTTCCGTACATCATCATGAAATACATACCGAAACAGCCGCCCATAATCATGGCGCAGGCCACAAGGTTATTTTTGAGGCCCATGTTTTCCATAAGGCGGTACAATGCAGGCGTCGAACCGATCGTCGGAACGATCATAATAAACACCGCCGCCGTATATACGAACCCCGAGCCGCGGAACTTAAATTTCGAAATCACATAGGCCACGCAGGAGGAACCGATCACGGCCAAAAAGGTAGTCAGCGAAGTGAGCAGGATACTGTTTAGAAACATACGAACCAGCCCCACTTCTCCCCCGCCGGACGTAGAAATCTTAAACGAGCGGAAAGCTTCGGCATAATTAGTAAGATTAAAACGATCGGGAAGACTAAAAGTATTGTCGCGGTATTCGTCCATCGTCTTCATGCTGTTATAAAACGCCCAGATAAAGGGATAGAGCAAAGAAAGCGCGTACAAGGAAAAAATCACAAAGACGACGGCAAAGACGATCCGTTGAGGCGTCGTTCTTTTTTGGAAAATAGTCATGCGTTCCTCCTAATACTCCACTGCCGCAACAGCTTTATTCATCAGCCACTTGATGCCTATGACAACGGGCGTGCCGACGGCGGCGAAAAATACGCCTACCGCGCAGGCATAATTGACATCGGGACGAGTTTTGCCTTTGAAGAGATAGTAAATATAGTACGCCACGCTCCAGCTCGTACCCGTCAGATCGCCGTTGGGCATGGGACGGAAAAGCATGACGGGCTGAATAAAGGTGAAGTATCCCGCTATGCCCAAAAGCAATACCGTGGTCAACGTCGGGAAAATCATCGGTATGACAATCTGCACCAATTCGCGGACCATGCCCACGCCTTCGATTTTACCGTATTCGATAACGTCGGCGGGGACCCGATGCATGGCCGTATTGAACATAACGAGATTTACCCCGAATCCCGTCCAGACGGTATAGACGCAGATCGTCAAAACCTTGTATTTTGACAGCAGATCGGGCGTGTCGATCGGATCCACTTTCATTATTTTTGCCATCAGCTGATTAAAGGGGCTGACGGGATACTGAATGAACGTCACGAACAAGGTCGCCAGCACGACCCCCGAAATAATGGATGGTAGAAAAAAGATAACGCGAAATACTTTGG
>ERZ1036470.799-NODE-799-length-11564-cov-3.770875_pt1 | contig 11564 bp, 9 predicted proteins | sample MGYA00514232_ERZ1036470 | MGnify/ENA primary metagenome ERZ1036470 (study PRJEB33795, sample SAMN09464898) | human gut metagenome | isolation source: Bloodstream | host: Homo sapiens | place: USA: Stanford, California | collected 2016-02 ... | reverse complement strand
GTGCGGCGTCACGAACGTCGGCAGCTTCATGGAAGCGGCGGAAGGTCGGAGAAAGCAGTCGCCACAGCTATGCGATCACAGCGAATACTGCGAGGATGGCGAACACCACACGACCACCGGTGGCACCCTGCATGGCGGAAACCAGGAACGCGCAAATGAAGGAGATGAACACACCCACCTGCCAGAACACCTGGGTGGTGGAGACGAGCTGTGCGGCGGTGGCCTCGTCTGGAGCATCATGGGAGACGATGGTCATGGAAACCGGCAGATCCGCGCCGGAAGCCAAACCTGCAATGATCAGGCCGATCAGCAGTACGGTGAAGTTCGGGGCGAACACGCAGATGGCGGCACCGATGGCGTAGAACAGGTTGATCCAGTTGAAAAACAGCACGCGGCCGATCTTGTCGGCCAAGCGGCCTCCGAACAGCGAGCCGAAGGCGATGGCGAAGGTCAGAATACCGGAAAGCAGGCCGACCTGCGTGGTATCGAGTCCAAGGCCTTCCTGCCAGACCACAATGGTTGCCGACAGACCGACGATGATGCCGGATCCCAGCATCGATCCGATGCCTGCGGCGAAGGCGAGCGGCATGTATTCGCCCAATCCTTTGCCCTTCTTGGTTGAAGTATTCATTGCTCTTTCCTTACTTTTTCATACTTGCATGCGTTTTTTCACACAAGTATGTCCTTCTTTTTTCAAATGGTTTTCACTGCATTTTCAAATTGCCGAGGCATCTCCTTTGATCTGTCCAGCATTCAGAAAACACTGCGATTCCATTGTTTTATACACCAGAACATCCTGCCGTCCTCAGCAGCACCTCCAGTGATGTTGTAGTTGAAATACTACATTCGTTTTTGAAAATTTCAAAATCGTCGCGCGTTTTTCAATATACAATTTCAAAAGAGAGCGCGTAGACTATTGATACATCAAGGAATAACCGGTTTATGTACGAACAGGAGCAATCTCATGCCAGCAGCAAAACGTGTGGGCGTTTCCGACATCGCCAAACATGCCGGCGTCTCCATCGGCACCGTATCCAACTATCTCAACTACCCCGAACGCGTATCGGACACCTTAAAAGAGAAAATCGGCGCAAGCATCAAAGAACTGGGCTACACCCCCCGCAGAAACACGCTTCTCCCCCAGCGAGAGAACGCCGTACCGCGCCTCATCGGCTATATCATGACCGATATCGAACATTCCCTGTTCACCTTCATCCATGAAGGAGCGCAGGAGGTCTGCGAAGAAAACGACCTGCAGCTTATCGCCTTGAACGCATCATCCGACGCGCAACGGCAAAACGAACTGGTGAAAACACTCATCGACATGAACGTGGCCGGAATTCTGCTCAGCACCATATCCGACTCCCCCGAAGACGTGGCCGCGGCACGAGCGGCCAACATTCCCATCATCCTGCTCGACCATACCAATCCCCGTCACGCCGATCAGGTGTGCTGCGTGCTTGAAAACAATATGGCGGCCGGGCAGATCGCAGCCGATGAACTCATTCGCATCGGATGCAGCCGCATCGCGTTCGCCGCACACTCATTCGACTATGAATCCGTACAAGATCGGCAGATGGGCGTCGAAAAAACCATTGCGCGCACGCATGGAAGCACGCAATTGGAACTCATCAATTCCAAAGGTCTGATGTTTGAAGACGGCTACCAGCTCGGCCTGGACATCATCGACACAATGAAGCGTAGCGGCCTGGACGCCATTCCAGACGGCATCATCACCGTCTCGGACGCGCTTGCCGCCGGCGTGCTGTCGGCATTCCATGACCATAACGGCCCACGGGTTCCAGAAGATGTTTGCGTCATCGGCATGGAGGGGGCACGGTTGGAGACCAAATGCCCCATGTCGCTGACCGTAGTGAACGCGCCCGCTATCGACATGGGGCGCAAGGCCATGGCGCAGATGCTCGACTACATCGACAATCCCGCCGCACACGTGCACAGCACCACGCTTATCGAGCCGACTCTAATCCGACGCGAATCCACACGCGCATAATCGCATGCGGAACACTGTTAGCACAGCCCAACTCGACGCAACACAACGGCAAGGTGGGTCTCCTTACCTGGCGAAACCCACCCTTACTACTATTCTGCAGCGTTTGAAAATTTCAAACCATCAGACTGCGGCACGGGACTTGTCTTGCAAGTCACCGAATACCGGTGTGGCCGAACCAAGCCAGTCGCGCTGTTCCTCATTGCCCATGGCATTACCTCCTACCGCCATTCATCGTCGAAGCGGCATATCATTCAGGCTCCGCATCCTCACGGAGCAACCTCACGGAATGATAGACTTTGCCCCGAGGGCAAGGTCAACACGAACAGTGAAGCCCACGACAAGGAGACAATACGTGGCCGGCGATGATGACGAGCTGCTGACGATTGGCGAAGTGGCCAAATTGGACGGCATCACCGCCAAGGCGTTGCGCTATTACGATGCGCATAACATCTTGAAACCAGCCGCAGTAGATCCGGCTACCGGCTACCGGCTACCGACTACCGACTACCGACTACCGACTACCGATACTACACCCCGATCAAATGCTTGACGTCGATGTGATGCGTATCTGCATCGCCGCCGGCGTGCCATTGGATTCGTTGGAGAAATTCCGTTTCGAAGACGGTTCGCTTGATTGGCGAGCGTTACTTGCCGCAGCGCAGTCGCAGGTGGATGAGCGCATTCAGCAATTACGACGATTGCAGACGTCAATCACCGATTATTCCGGGGAATTGGTACGCAAGGCCTTCTCCCCCGAAGATGGGTTGGTACGTGCCGATTTGCTGCCGACTTGGCTGGTTGCACAACCTTGCCTCTACGGTAATGTTTGCGATATAAAACGATATTTACGCATAATGACGTCGTTGCGTACCTTGATTCGCGATGCGCAGGCACCGCATTTGCTGCGCAGAGGCATACTGTTGGATTTGGTGGAATGCAAGGCGTTCGCTTTTCAACAGTTCGCGCCAACGCAGCGCATGCTTGATATTTTCCATTCCGGCGATCGTTCGCAAGTAACCTACGATTACCACTTTCCCACTGGAACCGTTGTTATCAATCCTCCCGGAGGTCCTGCGGAAAGTCGCGTAATCGAGCGTGAATCGTTGGCGCAATGCTTTGAGGATGGCATGGCGTTGGCTGAATCGCTCGACGCTGAGGATTGGCCGCATGTCACCATGACTGAGATTTGGGGCAGTCATGCCCCAAATGGTTCGGCTTGCAGGCTACTCCTGAGCACGCTTCACCGAGAAGCGGAACATGAGCAACGCCAGAATCTCACCGCATACGGCCATGCCGAAGAACACCCACATGCTGGTGGAGAAGCCAGCCACATAAGCGTCAGCCTGCTGCATGCCGGCATTCACGTTGGCGGCCGAGAATTCGGAAATCAACGTGGATGCCACAGCCGTGCCGATGGCGCCTGCGAGCTGCTGCATGGTATTCATCACCGCGGAACCGTCGGCGTTCATGGAAGACGGCAACTGGTTCAACGCATGCGTCTGATCGGGCACCAGCACGAATCCGGAAGCGGCCATGAACAGCGCGTATGCCACGGCAATGGCTCCTTCGTGCGAGCCGCCAAGCATCATCGCCACATCCATCACCGCCACGCCAACAAAACCGCAGGCGATGAACTTCGGCGGGAAATGCTCTTTCAACGCGCCGCCGATCAGTGGAGCCGACACCGCGCCAATCACAGCGCCCGGCAGCAAAATCAAAGCGGCCGTCATCGACGTATGCCCCAATCCTCGCTGCAGCAGAATCGGCAGCAAGAAGTTCACACCAAGCACACCGCCGGAAGACATGAGCAGAATCACCATGCCGAGCGTGAATCCCGAATATGCAAACGTACGCACTTCCACCAACGGATGAGCCATACGCAACTGCAATACGGCGAACACCGCCAACACCACAATGGCACCGATAAGCACACTCCAGAATCGCCAATCGCCATTCCATTGCGCGAAGAAACTGGCCGCAACAATAATGCCGGCCAAGCCAACAGCCACCAACAGCAGTGATGGCACCGACAGATAGCCCTTCTCACCGTGACGGATGTCAGGCACGGTAGCCGCGCCAAGCACGAACGAAATCACCAGGAACGGAATCATGGCATAGAAAATCCAATGCCAGTTCAGGAATTCCATCACCAATCCGCCGAACACCGGCCCGATGGCCGGAGCCGCGCACGTCACCAAACTCACCAACCCAAGCATCATGCCGCGCTTGTGGAATGGAGCCTTGTCGAGAATGATGTTGGTCAGCAGCGGCAGGGAAACACCCGTGCCGAGCGCCATGATCAGTCGTGCGGCAAGCAGCATCGGAAAGTTCAATGCGAGCGCGCCGACGAGCGTTCCCACGGAAAACAGCGCGATGGCCATAACAAACAACGCTTTGGTCGGGAATTTGCGCACCATGAACGGTGACGTCGGAATGGCCACGGAAAGCAACAGCAGATACCCGGCGGTCAGCCATTGCACCACGTCGGCGGAAATCGCAAACTCTTCCATCAACGCCGAATATGCGATGTTCAGCGAAGTTTCCGACAGAATGCCGAGGAAGGTGAGAATGGCGAGCGTCACCACCACGATGGTGAGTTTGCCTTCGCTCATACACTTGTCGTTGATTGCGCCGCTTTGTACGCCGTTGGTGGCGGAAACCGTGCCGTTTTCGGCATGTTCGATGGGTATGTCTGATGGTGCGTTCCTCTTATCCGTAGACACTCTGCTCCTTCGATAGAAAGGTTGTGTAATAGTTCTTGCTTCGAAATTGTCGACGATATTCGCATGCCGGCGCGGCTACAGTTTGCGCCGGCACACACCACACATTACGTAAGGCAGAACATTATGTAAGGCAGAAATGTTACGTGAAATTGCATGAGCCGCCTACGATCAGCATTTCGTAGGCGGCTCATATCAGTCTGGCGTGTCGATTATCGGGTTCTGCGACACGGCTTATTTCGTTTCGCTTTTACGCGTCCGTGAAGGTGGTGCGCTTCAAGTGTTCGCGACGGCTGGAATGGCCGATAAGCACTTCGAATTCGCCCGGTTCGACGATTCGGTTAGCTTCCGAATCGACGATGGTGCAATCGGAAACCGGAATGTCGAAGGCAACGGTCTTGCTTTTGCCTGGTTCGAGTTCCACGCGCTGGAATGCTTTGAGTTCACGATCAGTCCAGCTGTAGGAGGTCACGATGTCGCCGATGTAGAGCTGCACTACTTCCGTGCCCTTGCGATCGCCCGTATTGGTGAGGGTGATTTCGGCATGCACGGTGTCGGTTTCGGTGAATATGCCGGATTCCGGAACGTTGGTGATGGTCGGATCTCCGTATTCGAACGTGGTGTAGCTCAGACCCTCGCCGAATGCGAATGCCGGATTCTGCGTGAGGTCGGCGTAACGGTTGCCGTGCTGGCCTCGAATCTGGTTGTAGTAGACCGGCAGCTGTCCTGCGTGACGCGGGAAGGTGATCGGCAGGCGTCCGCTCGGTTCGGTTTCGCCGAGAATGATTTCGGCGATGGCCTGGCCGCCCTTCATGCCCGGGCTTGGAGCCCACAGCAGAGCCGAAGTACCTTCGGCTGGAGTTTCGTCAACAATCACGCCGTTGGTGCCGATCACGGATGCCGGCAGCACTTGCGGCTTGGAGCTGACAAGCACCACCACGAACGGCTTGCCGGTTTCGCGAGCCACGTTCGACAGTGCATCGATCAGCGTATTCTGTCCGCCGAGCAGTTCAAGCGTGGCGGTGGAGCAGCCTTCGCCAATGGCCTGGATCACATCGCCCACCACGGCCACGATCAGGTCGCTTTTGCGTGCGTTTTCCACGGCTTCGTCAAGCAGTGCGCGATCAATCTTGGCGGAAACGCCGATCTTCGGGCGAGGCTGTCCATCCGGGTAGAACTCGCCTTCCGGATCGGGCACCAAATCCACGATGTTGGCACCGCGAGAGTACACGACCTCGCAACCTTCCGGAGCGAGCTGCTTGAAACCATCAAGCACGGTGGTGATCATTTCACGCGGGTGGCCGTCAGGCATCCAGTTGATCTGGCCGGAGCTGCCTGCCCAGTCGCCCAGCTGGGTCTGGGCGTCATCGGCGAGCGGACCAACGACCGCGATACGCTTCGCACCGGCCACGTTGAACGGCAGTGAACCGTCGTTCTTCAGCAATGCCACGGCTTCGCGAGCCACTTCAAGGTTGAGCTGCTGATGCTCTTCGGAACCGATCACTGCATCGATACGCTTCTGGTCGGGCAAGCGTGGATCTTCGAACAGTCCAAGACGGAACTTCAGTGCGAGAATACGAGCCACGGCGGCATCGATCAACGATTCGTCAAGCAGACCGGTCTTCACGGCTTCGATTGCACCCTCGTAGAACTTTGGCGTGGTCATCACCAAGTCGTTGCCGGACTTGACCGCATCGGCAGCAGCCTGCACATAGTCAGGCTTGACCTTCTGTTCCCACACGGAACGGCCGACGTTGTCCCAGTCGGTGATGAGCGTGCCCTGATAGTTCCAAGCGCCACGCAGTTTGTCGGAAAGCAGCCACTTGTTGAAGGTGACTGGCACACCTTCGATGGATTCGTAGCCGAGCATGAAGGTGCCACAGCCTTCCTTGGCTACGCGTTCGAATGGCGGCAGGAACCAAGATTCCAGCTTGCGGTGGCTCAGGTCGGCTTCGGAAGCGTCACGCCCTCCCTGTGTTTCGGAATAGCCTGCGAAATGCTTGGCGCATGCGAGGATCGCGTCTTTGGCGAGCGGCTCGCCCGCCTTGGCTCCACCTTGATAGCCCTTGACAATGGACGATGCCATTTCGCCAATCAGGTACGGATCTTCGCCAAAGGTTTCGCCCACGCGGCCCCAACGGGTATCTCGCGCGATGCACAGCACCGGGGAGAACGTCCAATGCACGCCGGTGGCTGACACTTCCTCGGCGGTGGCACGGCCCGCGGCCTGTACCTTTTCGGAATCCCACGTGGTTGCCATGCCTAGCTGTTCCGGGAAAAATGGTGGCTCCCGGCCAGAAGGAATAGCCGTGAATGCAGTCGTCGCCGATCACCAGCGGAATGCCGAGACGGGTTTTGGCGTTCACCGTTTCCACGGCTTTCGGCAGATCGGACGGCGAGGTATGCAGGATGGAACCAACGTGCTTGTTGACGATCAGATCGTCCAAATCGCCGCTTCGCGCGTCAAGCTGCATCATCTGTCCGACTTTTTCCTCAAGGGTCATGCGTCCAAGCAGATCGGCGATGCGTTCCTCAGTAGGAAGTTCCGGATTCCTATAGGGCAGATTTACAGTATTTTCAGTGGTTTCGGCCATGGATTGCTCACTTTCCTCATTGAAGCGATTTTCTTTAATTACCAATTGGTAGTTTAGTATATCATATGCACATCCGCAACTCGACATAAACCCGTCAACGCAAAAGGCGAGGGACCATCAGACCCTCGCCTTTTCGTACACGCATGCAATGCCAATCTCAACAAGTATTCAAAATCAACGATATGCATCCCACAACGGGGATGGAAACAGCATGTTTTCCATCTGAGCCCACTCTTTGCATAAATCAACTTCAGGCTCGCGCAACCACCATAATTGCACACCATCCATGATTTCCATGGCTTTACGCACCACCGGTCGCATGCTCGACTTCCATGAACCCAATTGCGGAGGAATCAGCCAAGGATATTGCGAATAGTTCTCCCAAATATCGTCCATACGGGCAGTGAATTCATCATGCAATGGATGATCCGGGTTCAGGGATTCCGCCGACAGCACGGTGAACAGCTGCACCATCATGCGTCGGCGCGAGTTGTGTTTCACCAGGTAGCGCAGATACGCGGGAAAATGCGGCGCGGCAGGATCACTGCCAGGCATACCGGATGCGAAGAAATCCTCAGGAGTGCCCGTTTCACCGTAATACTCGTTGAACACCATGGCCAGCATATGGTCTTTATTACCCACATACCGAAGCACACCCTGCTTGGAGATGCCAACACGATCAGCCACATCCTGAATGGAAATACCGTTGAACCCACGCTCGCTGATCAGCTGCACCGCGGCATCCAGCACTTCCTCACGTCGCTCCTGCGGTGATTTTCGGATACGTTTCGGAGTCTCTTCCTCTGCCATGATTCCGAGTCTAATGCACCTTATGTCGATTGCCGTTGATTGACTGACTATGGCATGTCATCGTGAGAGGTATCCGCCCGAATCCATCCATGACGCCATACGCGAGTCAGATCCCACGCCTCAAGATTGCCGCCGTTGCGAGGATCCCGCGGCGGTTTCCCTTCGCCACTACCCGGTTTCGCGGAGCGCGCAAGCTGGTAGCTCCAATAGATCTGTCCCGCCGACACGTCCCATGCCGCGCGTTGCAATCGTGACACTTGGCGGTATGCAGCCGATCGGTTTTGGCTGTGTAGGGCCCACTGATTCTCCACGCACCACTCGCCCACCAGCACGGGAATACGACGAGCCGCCGAACGAATGGCGATACCACTCGCGCCCACCAGCATCCGGTACAGCCATGGCAGTCGCCGCGATCGCAGGTACAGCCGGCGTGCCGGTCCCGAAAACAACGGATCCTCCATCGCGATGAGATACTGATGGGTGTCGAGCATGACGTTGCGCATGCCAGCACGACGAAACCAACCGCCCCAGCGGAGTAGTCGGAAACCGTCATGGAATACGATCACGGTTTCCGGACGCAGCACGGCGCGCAACCGGGCGTAAGCGTCGCGGTAGAAGCGCTTCAGAAACCGCAGTGAGACATACGTGCTACCGGAAGCCTCATGAGAGTCTTTCGCCGTGTTCGACGTGCTATGGAACACCGACCAGCTCACTGGTTCGTTGAGTACTTCGATGCTGTGCAGGGCCGGTTCGTCGCGGTATCGGCGAGCCAATCGCTCCAGCACGTTCAGCGTGTACTCCACCAAGTCCGTATTCTGCGCCCATTTGCACACACCCGTCAGACCGCCGTTGTCGAAACCATTCTGCGATTCGGGAACGGTATGCAGGTCAATCATAATCTTCAATCCCGTCTCCCGCGCCCAACGGAACGCGCGGTCGAGGTACGTGATGCAGCCCGGATGCCCGGGCCAGTCGCCGAAGATGAAATACGGTATGGGAATGCGTACGAGGTTGATTCCGTGACCGACGATAATACGGAAATCCTCCAGGGTGATGTAGGTTTCGCGGTGCCGGCGCAGTTCCTCGGCGAGATTCCGTTCGGACCAGAGGGATACGTGCGTGCGGTGCATCCAGATTTCATCGTCTTCGGCGCTGCGGGTGAACGGTTTCGGATCCATCCATTTCTCCAGCACCAGCCAGTTGCCGAGGTTCACGCCGTCGATTCGCTCATCGATGCCTAGCACCATGCGTCTCACCGCCCTTACGCTCGGGGGTTGCCCGACTTTTCGTTTCCGTCCATCACAACCCATGGCAAAACCCATTCGGCCCAATGGGCCAAGGAACCGTGCGTCATTCGCAACGTTCCTTGGTCCATTGTATGTGCCCCGCGAGCGGCCACACGGCCGCCCGGAATCGGATCACGACCGGATCAGGGTCGTTGAATGATCGTGGTGGCCGCCCGGGCGGGATCAGTCGACAGGCTTCGTTTCGTCCGCCTCATAATCGAAGAAATCAAAATCGGCGGTCTTCTCATGCAGCGAAGCATCAGTGACGGCAATACCGACCATAGTGCCGGTGAACTCACCGAACTTGCAGTATTCGTCAGAGAACGTGGTGGTATCGAAATCCGGACCGATCTTGGTCCAATTCTCGCCATCATAACCCCATTCGAACCAAGTGCGACGGCCCTCAATGTTCAAACGGAAGTAAATCGGCTTATCTTCCACGGCAACACGAGTGTCAAGCATTTCCGTCTTTTCGCCGTTTTCGAGACGCACGATCGAAATCGCGCTGCCGCCAAGCGTCTGCGAATAATACTTGCGCAGGAAAATGTTATTCATGTTGTCGTAGTAGATGGTCAAGCCAGCGCTGTGCTGGTAGACTTCCGGCTCGAACTCCATCTTGGCGGTCACCGTGGCATACACGCTCGTCAGCTTGCGAGTAAGCAGGCTCGTACGATTCAGCGAGGCAAGCGATTCTTCACCGCGAACACGCAGCCAGCCCGGGCGTTCCGTAGCATTCGCAAACGTGCTCGGCATCTGACGCGGCGAGTAATACCAGTTGCCCAATTCGCCGCCATCAAAGTCATCAAAGTTCGGAATCTCCGGCATCGGCACATCCGGCAGATTCGGTTCCTCAACCTCAATCTTCGCCAGATTGGAACCGTCAGCCATACGCAGCCAGCCATCAGACGTCCACTGCATCTTCTGGATAGCGGTTTCACGGCCAAGCGTGCAACGCAATTCCGGCACGAACGGACGGCTCGTCAAATGCACCAGATAGGTTTCGCCGTTCGGCAGGTCAACATACGAGCCATGCCCGGACTTTTGCAGCACGGAATCCGGGTTGAAATAGCGCGGCTTCAGATGATCGTCATCGGCACGCTCGTTCGACTCCTTCGGCTGTGACGTAACCAGCGGGCCATTCGGATCCGGCTCGTACGGACCCCACACATTGCGGGAACGCCCCATGGTCACGGAATGGTTGTAGCCAGTACCGCCCTCAGCGCACATAATGTAATACCAGCCGTCACGCTTGGTCAGATGCGGAGCCTCAATGCAGCCACGATCAGTAGCACCACGCCAAATACGCTTCGGATAGCCGACCACATGTTTGGTTTCCGGATCATATTCCACGCAGCAGATCACACCCGGCTTCTCGTAGCCTTCGCGGGTCTCCCACTCCAAGCTGACGATGTACTTCTTGCCATCATCGTCATGCAGAATGGACGCATCGAAACCGGAGGAAGTCAAATACACCGGCTCGCTCCACGGGCCTTCAATATTCTTCGACTTAATAAGATAATTATTCACGTCGAAATAGCGTGCATTCATGGAATTCATAACACCATAAATCACGTAGAACATGTCCTCTTCCTCACAATACGTGAGGCAAGGAGCCCAAATGCCCTTAGCGCTCGGCAGCTTGGTAAGGTTCGGATTCGTATCATCGGTAAGCACATGGGTGAGCAATTCCCAATGCTTCATGTCCTTCGAATGGTAGATCGGAATGCCTGGGAACCATTCGAATGTGGAAACGGCAACATAATAGTCGTCACCTTTACGGCAAATGGCCGGATCAGGATTGAAGCCTTTAAAAATAGGATTCTGCAGCATTATCTCTCCTTTGATTTCTGCTTTTCTTTTTTCGTTTTTTACTTATTGCGATTTTGCTTTAGTTATTGCGGCGCCCGCCGCTTACTGCAGTGTTATTTGGTTACTGCAGTGTCCGCCGGAGTCTGCGATGCTCTATTGCTGACACGCTCCAAGGCCGCTCTGGCCAGTCTTTACGGTCTCAACAGAGCATCGCAGACTCCGGCTCGTAACGCTTTTGCGTTACGTTGCGTTGCACTTACGTTGTGTTACGCAAGTTGATGTTTTTAGTGAGTTTTTCCTTTTTTAAAGGATGGGAGGGAGGGGGAACCAGGAT
>ERZ1036470.798-NODE-798-length-11574-cov-10.806407_pt1 | contig 11574 bp, 17 predicted proteins | sample MGYA00514232_ERZ1036470 | MGnify/ENA primary metagenome ERZ1036470 (study PRJEB33795, sample SAMN09464898) | human gut metagenome | isolation source: Bloodstream | host: Homo sapiens | place: USA: Stanford, California | collected 2016-02 ... | reverse complement strand
CAGCCAACATTACCGTTTCCGTTGCTTGTTTCTTGACTTTTGCTCCGCCGAACATGTTGCCTCGTTCAACCTTGATGTACTGGTTAAGAGTCATGAGGGGCAATGGAATAATAATCCTGTTCACGCTGGCTTCACGTCCTTCAGATAGTATTGACGTTGCTTGCCGTCAATCATCTCAACCGTTGTGATTAGCTCTTTGGGTGCCTTACCATCAAAAGCAACTGGCTTGTTGATGTCTTGGCTTGCACATCTGGCGTTGTATCGCTCGATTCTGATGATTCGTGCCACACCGCCGAGATCACGCACGCCCATGAATACTAGATCAGGAACCACAACCAGATCACCGACCATCATTTTTGTTTTAATTGCTTGCATTTGAAGATTCCTCCTGTAGTTCCTTGTATTCTTCCTTGCTAATTGGCTGTTTTAGCTTTTCTAGCGATATCCCCATGGCTTTAGCTATCTTTGTAAGTGTGATCATCATTACCTCTTTACCACTAAGAAAACTAGCAACTGTAATGCGACTAACGCCAGCAATCAAAGCAAAGCGGTATATTGGCAAGCTGGGATGATCGTCAAGAAAGTTGCGAAGTCGTTCACGTGCCCAATCTTGGCCTGCATTGTTAGTTTCTTCCTCATGCTCAATCATGCTTTTGCCTCCTCAAAATTTTTGCTTCGGTAAGTTCACATTTAGCTTTTTCAGATATCCTCGCCAAATGTCGTATGTGTTTTGGCAGTAGGCTCGTGTTACCGGATCTGTTTCTTTCGTGGGAAGATAAGCACTAGTTTCTCCATAATATTCTGACTCAGCCGTCTCTAACGCATCGACCAATGTCACGTACGCCCATTTGTACCAAAACTTCTTCATAGCAGTATCGGCTTGCTGCGCCTTTTTTAAATATTCCATGGCTTCATCAAGCTGCAGAATAACGAACAGCGAGTATTGATAATGTCCCTCCTGCATGTACTCATTGAACTCTTTAAGTGTCATAGTTGGATAAGCCATTTCAATACGCCACCTTGAACTGCAACTTTGGTGCGAAAAAACGAAAATCAATGCTGCCAAGTGCTCCTTCACGATTTTTTGCAATTGTTAAAGTCACAGTACGGATATCTGATTTTTCGTTCTGCCGATCACTGTTCCAAAGGAATCCAACCGCATTGCTATCTTGTTCAATTGATCCCGACTCTCGTAAATCTGATAGTACCGGTTGCTTGTCCTGACGATTCTCAATACCTCGTGATAATTGACTAAGCAAAACAATCGGGATACCAAGCTCGTTGGTCAGCACTTTGAATTGACGGGTGATCTCTTCGATTTGCAGACGGCGATCGGATTGGCTACGAACACCAATCAGCCCAAGATAATCAACAATCGCAAGGTATCCTTTATCTGCATCAGCGGCTCGCTGCCGCATTGTTTTGACGATCTGCGGTAATTCCACCTGCTTGTCGTAAAGCTGCAAGTGATAGTCTTTAAGGACGTTTCCCGCCTTTTCAACCTCAACCTTCTCAGCATCGCTTAGACTTTTCTGTGGGTTGATAAATTTACCAGCACTGATGCCAGTCTTGCAGGCCAACAAGCGGTTGTAGTTTTCTGCATTTGACATTTCAAGCGAAAACATATCAACTGTCAATTCCGGTTGCTGTTTCAAAGCCTCAACGATGAGATTAACCGCGAATGCTGATTTACCGACACCAGGGCGCGCACCAATCGTCAACAAACGTCCCGGCATCAAGCCACCACCCAGAATATTGTTAAGAGTGAAGTACGTTTTAATCCCATTGTCAGCGGCACCGTGTATCATTTTGTCTTCCATGTCTGCTGCCAAATCAGCAATGGTACTTTCAGTTACCGTCTGACTGGCAGCAGTAGCATTCTGTGAGGCAACCATCATCGCGGTAAGATTGTCCTCACTTGGTTCTTCCGAGTACGCTTGTGCTGCTTTAATGAGCTGACTACGGAAATAGTCCCGCTTTAGCTTGCCAACCCACCAGTCAAAACGTGAGGTGCCAAAATCACTGGTCATAATGTATTGCCAATCTGCTGCTGACATCACGCCGGGATGAGCTGTATCGAAACCATCCTGCAATTCCAGCGTATCGACGTCACCTGGCAACTTGTTCATGTAGGCAACTACTGCAGCGTATTGCTGGCTGTTAAACCATTTAGGATCAATCCATTCAGACTTGATGAGTTCCGGCTTCGTATATAGTCCATACATGACATGTGGTTCAGGATTGCTAGGGTCATAAAGTTTTTTTGTCAAGCTTGTTGCCTCCGTTCATCGTATTCAGCAATGTAACGTTTAGCATCTTCTGGATCGATCGGAATACCCTGCGCTTTGATTTCCTCAAGCACGCGATCTAGGCTGTTGTAATCAAGGTACATAGCGATGGCTGTTTGTTGCGGGTCAAACTTCGGCTTTCGAGCTTCCTGCTCATCTCGTTCTTCCTTTACGACCTCAAGGTAATCGTTCCATGCCTCTTGGTTGAAGAAAGTACTACCGTCTTTGACAAACCGCTTCTCTGTGCCTTTGCTATTGATTAGCTGTCGATAAGCCACAATGCCATCCTGAATTTGTCTGTTGGTAGCAGGGTTCTTCTTTCTACTCATTACCCGTTTGTAAGCAGCTAACGCCGGCTTCTTGCCGATCTTCTTTGGATACAGTTTCCATAGCTTTTCAAAGTCACTCTCTAACGTGCTGGATGCACGTATGTTTTTATTAATACTTGTATTATTCTCTTGCCCGTTTTTGGGCATAGGGTATACCCGTTTTTGGCTATAGGTATTACCATTTTTGGGCATAGGGTCTGTACGAATTTTGATATACCTTTTTTCAATTTCTTTGGTACCGTCTTTGTATTTGACATGACGTTCAATATATCCGCCGTCTTCTAAAGCACGTAGCCATCTTTGTATAGTGGTTTGACCTACCTCGTACAAAGTCATAAAGTATTGATCGCTCGCCCAACAAGAGCCGCTCTTACTGCTGAGTGCCGTGATCTCGCCATACAAGATCTTGGATCCTTGTGGTAGCTGTTTGTCATAGCGCACACCTGCTGGAATGATGGCATAGTAACTAGGGCTTTCATTCATGATCGTCACCGCCTTCTTAGAATGGAAGATCATCATCCCTGATATCGACTGGCTGACCATTGTTGGCAAAACTGTTGCCTTGGCTTGCGGCCGCTGGGTTATTAGCCGATCGTTGTTGACCATCCTGAGACGCTTGCCGTGGCTCAAGCAAAGCAAAATTCTCAACGATTACCTCGGTCACGAATACTTTCTGCCCTTGCGCGTTATCATACGTACGCGTTTGGATATGGCCTTCGATGCCAACAAGTGAACCCTTGTGCGTGAAGTTGGCAAAGTTCTCAGCAGACTTACGCCAGATGGCACAATTGATGAAGTCAGTTTCACGTTCGCCGTTTGCGCTGCGAAATTGGCGATCAACAGCAATCGTAAATGAACCAACTGCCGTTCCGCTTTGTGTGTAGCGAAGGTCAACCGGTTTAGTTAATCTGCCTGTTAAAGCAACTGAATTAAGCATTTTTAGTCTCCTTTTTATTCGGTACTTGTTTTGTAATGTGGCTGAATTTGTTTAAGTTCGTCAGCCGTCAGCTTGATTGGTTTAATGTGATACTTTTGGATAAACGACATGAGGCCGATCGTGTGCTGCTCGACATGATGAATGCGGCAAAGGGACATGTAGTGATATTGGCTCTCGTCAATCTTGTTACGATTGCGTCCCATGCCAACCGCCTCATAGTGTGCCAAGTCAGCGGGCTTTCCGCAGATAACACATTTACGGAAACGGAGGCAGAACCATTGGCGCGCATAGTCGTTTGGTATCATGTCCCACGTCTTCGTCTTGAATGGCACATCGTTGCGGAAGCAAAACTCTAAGATCGTGTAGATCATGTTGCTGGCAGTTGTCATCGAACAGTCACTCAGCGAATATGGTTCAATTGCAAAAATCTCACGCGTATACGACTTCATGAGGCATTCGATCATGTCCACCGTGTCACCGTTCCAGTCGGAGATGTCGCGCATCAGTGCAAATATCTTTTTGCGCTGATCTGGGCTTATATGGCGCCCGTCCTCGACTTCTAACTCAATCGATGGTCGTTTACCCGCGGCAAGCTTAGACAGCGTATACAAGCTCACAGAGTCATCAGCAGTGATAGTAATCTGCTGGCCTGAAAGCTTATCCAGCCTGCCGTTTATCTTCATGCTCATTCACGTTCGCCACCTACCAACTTTCTGAGTTCTGCTTCAAGCAAGTTTTTGACACCAGCAGCGGCTTTTGGAGTTAATGTTTCAACACTCGTTGCTTTGCTGCCGAATTTTGCATTTGCTAAGCCTATCCATATTTCAGCAAGTTCGTTAACCGTTTTTGGCTTTGGCTCGCCTTTTTTGTTAGTGGCCGGCAAAGCTTTAAACTGTTGAACCATCATGTCTTTGATAGCTTTAACGGTTGCGTGATCAAGAATGGCACTTGGCCGAATAGACTGCTTGTTTTTGGTTATTGGACCATTGCTTGCTGAGCTATCATTTGCATCAGGGTCAGAGTCTTCGGTGTCAGTAATGTTAAACATCTGCTTGTAAAAATACTTTTGCGCTGAAGTGCTGGCCTTGACCATGGCTTTTTCGCCAGTGTCCTGACCGCTGCCCGGGATGGTAAATGTCATCTCATCATGACCATCAGTGACAGTGAATGTTCCCATCAAATCAACAAAGTGATTATTGCCACCTTTGCCCGTTGTGCGATCATACTGGTTGACAATCTCATAACTGAATTTGATGACCAGACCGGCTTTGATCAGTGCCGGTTTCACAGCATCTTTGATGGCGCCTTCGCTCTGAAAACTATAATGTTGAAACGAGTTCTGACCATCTTTCTTGATAACACCAACAGCCTGCTGGGCTATCAAAATGCGGTCAACAAGAGACAGACTGTCTTTTACCGTGTCATTTTCTTTCTCGGCCATTACTTAGCCTCCATGGTGATAAATTCAATGCCTTGTTTTGTCATAAAATCCGCTACGCTTTTAGCTTCATCAAAAGTGCCAACAACCTCGAATCCGTAGTGTTTGACTTCTGGCTGCTTAACCACTTCACCCGTGTTGGTATCAACAACTTTGTCGCCAACCTTTTTCTGATGCAGCGCATCAATAGCGGCTTGTGCTTCGGCACGCTGTTTTGCTTGTTCAGCCTCACGCTTTTGCCGCTCAACATAGGCATCAATGCGAGCCATAACATCTAACTGTGAAGCCCCTTGATCAATCTGTGCAACCCACCCACCAGCATCTAAGCCCGTGGCTTCTGCATATTTGGTAACAGCCTTCTTGGCTGCTGCAAGATCTGCACGCTGTTTGACAATATAATCAGCTGCATCTCCGATTTGCCGCGTGCGTTCAAGCTTACTTAGGCTTTTGTTGAGCCACTTGTCGTTGAACTCGATGTCTTTCGGGTCAATCCCACGTGACTGCGCAATTTCTGTAATGTCATCAAGTACTTGCTCTTTGCGTTGTTCGGCGTCTAATCGTTCTTGTTCTTTGATCCCATCGTTGATGGCTGTTTCAACCGCTGAAATATCGCTAATCATGCCATCAATCACGGATTTGAACGCATCGTATGGTTTGTTGTATTCGCGTTTTATTTCAATACGTTTGTCATTAAGCGCTTTTGACAGCTTGCGCAAGTCAGAACGAGACGCTTTCGCCTCTTTCAAAGTTCCTTCAGTGATTACAAGTCCACGGTATTTTTCGGCATATAGCTTGATATTGGCCGCAAGCTCGTCTGCATGTTGTAGAGTCAGCACCGATGGCTTATAATCAACTTTGAAGTCAGTAAGTGACAATGTGTTATTTTGCATTATGAATTTCCTTTCTATCAGTCGTTGGCATGCGGGCCAGCGGCTTTTTTCATGACTTGTTTGATAATGAATAGGATTGTGTCGGCGCCATCTTCTTGGCCCATCGCATACGTTTGGTGGAAATCAGTATTGTCGGGGCCATAGTCGGTAGCAACCTTGTGATATGCCGCGATCTGGCGGTTCGCTTCGGCTAGAATTCGTTCGTATTCCTCATTAGTCATCACGTCATCCCCTTAGTTTCGCTAGTCGTGCACGTAGCTTCTCGTTCTCGGCAAGTAGCATCTTTGCAATTGGTGTGTGGTTGCCGTGAATGACGTCTAACGTCAATCTGTTATGCTCTTTCAGCAAATCACCAATGGTTCGTTCCGCTTCATTCAATCCACTGCCTCCAATTTCCGCTGTGGCCTAAGCAGTGACCAACGATCACGCCGAAGCCGCCAGCAATTAGTAAATAACCAATCATTATTTGCCCTTCTCTCTAAGTGACCTTGAAATCTCTGGGAACCATTTATCTAAGAAGTCGAGCCATGGTTTCGGATGAAACAGATACCCCTTTTTGCCAGGCGGTGGATATGAAACCACGGTATCTTGCAAGAACTTGTGGAAGCGTGGGACGTTCAAGATATTGTTAACTACCCACGTGTTGTTATGTCCTTCGACATAGCTTGTTGCGGTGGTGAGCGTCCACATGCCTCGTGCTGCTAGCTTGCGTTTTAACTCTTGGTTCTCCTCAATCATCTTTGCCAGTTCTTCTTCATCAACCGCTAAATACTTTTTGCTTGAAATCTGATCATCTTCAACAACCTGCAACAGTGGCATGGCATTTCCTCCTTTCCTGTGATCTCTCCTTGTCAGATAATCAAGTTATCTAGTGATAGAATCAGGAGAGTTTGGATTCTAACGCCCAATTAGTGACAAAGCGGTTTTCAGAGCTGCTTCTTCTTGATCGAGCGACATTTCGCTCATACTAGCGATTAAGCTCAATGCTATTTGTGCAAGCATCTCTTGTTCATAAGGTGCTTGCTTTTTTGTATTGCGTTCGTTCATACTGTCATCCCCTTAGCTCGCTTCAGCTCATCGGCAATAGCCTTAACGCCCTGCTCGAAGTACATCCATTGAGGGAATTCTTTGTCGCTGTGTTGAGACTTGCTGTTAGCCCATCGGCCATATTCGTTTTGCCCTGGCTGCTCGGCTTTAATTCCTAGCCGATTGGCAATGCGGCCAACCATTTGTCCAGATGATGCATGCACCTTTTTGGCTACCTCACCGGCGCTGTATTCCTTTTTCAGTAGTACCGGAATAGTCATCTCGCCAGTGATTGATTCAGCCGCTTTCGCAAGCAACGCCTGTTTAGCCGACTCTGATTTTGTTTGCATTGCAATCCGGTAAAGCAATGTTCCCTTGCGTGTTTGCGCATTTTCGCTCATAATTTCAAGCCGCTTGTCGGAATCGATACGCGGTTTAGTTACCTTGGCTTCTGCCCTCATGGTGAAGTAACCGTCGACAAGTTGGTCATATACTTCCCAAGCTTTGTCATCTTCAAGGATCTTCAGCAGCTTGGAGTACCCGCGTTCGGATAGAAGATAGATGTTGTTAGCATTGCTGATTTCTTTGCTTCCAAAGTTAAGGTCGTTCAGAACGACCTTAAAATCTGGTGACTTCAGGTCGATAACATCAATACCATCTTTAAAACGTTTACGACTCCGATTGATAAGCTCGTTAATTCGCTTGATTGTAGTGCTGTGAATCAACGCGATGTCCTTAACCAACATCGCCTTTTTGTCTTTGCCGAACCCGCCTTCGATACCGGTGAATTCAATGCGGCCGATATGCTCACGGCCAATCACTTTTAATTCGTTCATCACGATGCCTCCTTTGCGTGTCTTTTAGGACACTTCGATTGTAAAAAAAATATCCATTGTTTCTGATCGTGTTAGCGGAATTACTTTTGCTAAAGCTTTAATTTCATTTGTCTTGAAGGGGCGTTCATCTCGCAGCCCCTTGTAAAAAGTTGATGGTGCTAAATTAATGCCATCATCATTTACTTTTTTAAGTACTGCTGTTACCGTTAGCCCTTTTGACTTGATAGTGCCAAGAAGCTGATCCTTATTCATGTAATCACCTCGTTTCCTTTAGGACACTTTTATTAAAACATCAAAAGGTGCTGGTGTCAACACAAAAGTGTCTAAAAAGAAACTTTTTTTCTTTCTCCATTATTTATGTGTATTTTAAGACACATTTGTGATATTGTGTATCCATAGATAGGAGGCAACGTTTATGTCAATCTCATTAAGAGATAGAAGAATAAGCCTAGGACTTACGCTTGAAGAAGTTGGTAACAAAGTCGGTGTCGGCAAATCAACCGTAAGAAAGTGGGAAACTGGGTCAATTGGGAACATGGGACGTGACAAAATCGCTGCTTTGGCGAAAGTGTTAAAAATAAGTCCGATGGATATTATTGATCCAGATGATGAAATTCCAGACACCGTTGTGGATAAGATTCATGACACGGTGGTTCAACTCCACCCTGAACGTCAGCAAAAAGTATACACGTACGCGGAAAAGCAGCTCAATGAACAGCAAAATCCAGACAACGTTGTCAGCTTAGATGAAGCGCGTGTAGAACGTAATCTCGATGAACCAGAGTTCAATGTTGAGGTTGATGGTATTGTGGCCGCTGGATATGGTGCCTTTAATGATGATCGTAATGAACCAATGGACACAGTTAAGATTCCAGATAGTGCTATTCCGTCTCACTACGATTACTGCTTTAAAGTTGTCGGTGACAGTATGTCTCCCTACTACGAGGATGGCGAATTTGTCTTTGTTCAGAAAACACAAGATGTTACTAACGGTATGATCGCTGTAGTTGACATTGATGATATGACATTCATCAAGAAACTTATTTTTGAAGAGAACCGTCTCTGCCTTCGGTCATTGAATGATGACGTAGATGAAGAAACTGGCGAACGTATCTACCCGGACTTCTACGCTGACGACACAGACAATATTGAAGTGATTGGTAAAGTCGTCGGATCATACGCATTTAAATAATCTTACGTCCAAACCCTGATCGACGTTAAAAGCTGAATTTTTTGGAGGGGAATAATGAAACTACTTATCTTAATTGCCTTTTTGGGATCGCTCCTATTGGCTGCAATATTTGGCACATTGTCTATAGTTCAACGAAAGGATTCGAGAAAACTAAAACGGAACCTTATTATTACCGCGTTGTCGGCGATAGCATTTGTTGCAATCTTTTTTTGGATTGGCACCTATTCGGGAGAAAGCAAGAGGTCAGCTGCGTCTAGTTCGTCTTCAAAAGCTGAATCGTCAAAGGTCGAGTCGTCACAAGATGATGATGACAGTTACGAAGACACTGATAGCGATGACTCTGATGATGAAGAATCATCAAGCACAGAAACATTCAACGCAGCTGACTACAACACTGGGATCACTTATGAACAGTTGGCACGGACTCCAGACGACTACAAGGGCAAGAACATCACTTTAACAGGCGAAGTTATTCAAGTTGTTGAGGGTGACGATGAAACTGATTTGCGTGTTGCAGTTGATGGTAATTATGACAATGTAATTATGGTCGGTTATGATCCAGATATTATGAACGGCTCTCGCATTCTAGAAAATGACAAGATCACCTTCTATGCTGAAAGCTTGGGTACCACCACTTACAAATCTACCATGGGTGGCAAAATCACAGTTCCATTGGCTTTGGCCAAGAAGATTGATGACGCCGGAACCGCTCCCGACGACTATGGTGATTAGTCCCTTTCCCCACGCCAGCGGCGTCCCCGTGCAAGCCGGAGAGTGGGGCTTGATAAAAAATAAAAAACGCCTACCCCACTGGCTAAAGTGAATGGGTAGACGCCTAAAAGAACGTGAATGTGTGGTGGGTGCAATAGCACCCGTTTGTATTGTAGCACAAGGAGGTGTAAATGTGGCCAGTATTAGTAAACGTGGCAAAAAATGGCAATATCGTGTCTCTTACAAGGATAATGATGGAACACGCAAGTATGTCAACAAGGGTGGCTTCCCCTCAAAAAAAGCTGCTGATATAGCGGCAATCGAAGTCGAACGTCAGCATAATCGCGGTGCAAATTTGGATCTTAACAAGATAACGTTAATCGACTACTGGGACAAATGGATTGAGCTATACAAATCTGGTAAGCATTCTCGTATCACCGAAGCCCGGTATAAAACAATTCGTAAACAGTTATTAGCCTATTGGGGTGAAAGCCGTGAACTAAAATCAATTTCAAAATCAGACTGGCAGGCATTTATCAATGAGTTTGGCAAAAAAAGGGCTAAAGATACAGTCAGCAAATTGAATGGCTATGTTCGCTCAATGGCTGATTCTGCCGTCGATGACCAAATAATATATACTAACTTCACTCATAACGTTGTCCTCACTGGTAATGAAGGCCAAGCAGGAATCATCAAATATTTGCAAGTAAAGGATTTACGCAAGCTCGTCAATTACTGCCTAGAATTTGCAGACTACGAGCATATTGCTTACTACATCATCGCAACCGGGGCACTGACCGGAGCTAGGTATTCTGAAGTTCTTGGGATCACGTGGGATCGTGTTGATCTTAAAAAGCGCGTTGTGCACATTACAAGAACGTGGGATCACAGATATGGCAGCGGCTTTGCTGCTACTAAGAACAAATCAAGTGTACGTGACATCGACATCACGAGAGAACTTGCAGACTTGCTTTTACGTCTCAAGAAAGAACAGCAAGAGGTCTACCTTGCTCAGGGATATCGTGATAGCAAACAACTATTATTTCGTAGCATACGGCATAACATGCTATCGAGCACGGCAATTAATAAGGATCTAAGGACGATCGAGAAGACTCTCGACATTTCCCCCGCGATTACTTTCCATGGGCTTAGACACACTCACGTTTCCTATTTGATTGCCAATCACGTTGACATTAACTATATTTCAAAAAGACTTGGGCATACCAATACAATGATCACTCAAAAAGTCTACGCTCATCTTCTTGAAGATCAAAGAAAAGAGCAGGTATCCCAGACACTACAAGCACTTTCGAGACTTTAGCTTGTGCACATTTTGTGCACCGGAGTAAAAAAACAACCGAAAATAAAAGGAAACAAAAATCCCGGAATGCCTTTATACCAGCATTACGGGAAGCTATAGAAAGCATCTAGAAGCATAAAAACGGAGAGTAAGGGATTCGAACCCTTGATACAGGCAAAACCCGTATACATGGTTTCCAACCATGCTCCTTCAGCCTCTCGGACAACTCTCCATAAAAAACTCCGGTTGTCAGGCTCGAACTGACGACAACCTGATTAACAGTCAGGTGCTCTACCAACTGAGCTAAACCGGAATAAACAGCGTGGCAGCTTCCTACCCTCGCAGGCAGTTTCCCACCAACTACTCTCGGCGTGAAGAAGCTTAACTTCTGTGTTCGGCATGGGAACAGGTGTATCCTTCTTGCTATCGCCACCACACTTATGAGAACTTTGCGCTCTCAAAACTGGCTATCATTGTTGTTGGTTTTGCCGATGACGCGTATTTGTTCATCGAAACGCGCTCCCAGTCGCAGAAACCTCCGCATAAGGACCCTGACCGCAATGGCCAAAGACCGGCCATCACGCTCAGGCCCGCTTATGCTCCGGTTTCTAATCGCGACTGCTCGCG
>ERZ1036470.786-NODE-786-length-11718-cov-4.655406_pt1 | contig 11718 bp, 18 predicted proteins | sample MGYA00514232_ERZ1036470 | MGnify/ENA primary metagenome ERZ1036470 (study PRJEB33795, sample SAMN09464898) | human gut metagenome | isolation source: Bloodstream | host: Homo sapiens | place: USA: Stanford, California | collected 2016-02 ... | reverse complement strand
CCTATGGAAATCAAATTCTCTCCGTCTGTAAATTCGTATAATGATTTCAAGAAAAAATTTGATAATGATTATTCGGATGATGATTTTACGGAGTTTGATAACAATGAAAGGAGGAAATAAGTATGGCTATAATACCCGATAAATCAAAAGTAAAGAATAAAAAAAATTCTGAGAATCTGTTATATGTACTCATTACTTTTTTAACAGTATTGATTATGTTTGATAGATTTGTTTTACCTCATATTCATTCTAGTTTTACAATCCCCTGCTATTTTGTGATGCTATGTATCGTCGTTTTCTTGCTGCTGCCATCAATACAGAACTACGGATGCAATGGCGCTCAGATGCTCATTATCATGTTGCGTTTCAAAGTTGCGAAAATGAAAGAATGGGTGATGAAATGTTTTTGAATTATTTGAAGCATAAAAGTGAAATGCTTGTATCGAATGATGATTCATATGATACGTTCTTGACAAAAGAAAAGTTGAAGTCATCAGGTATAGTGAAAAAAGAATCAAACGATATCATGGTGACTGCATCAAAAGACAAGTATATAGTGTATGAGATTTCTTATAAGAATCCAAACTTTGTGGATGATATGATAACAAGGCGTAATGAGGAAAATCTCAATGACCTTATAAAGAAGTTGACTGCCGATTTTAAAGTGCTGTACTTGAATAAGAAAGAAAACAGTCTGGATGAAAATATCGCATATTTTGATTATTTATATCAGCAGGAGCAGAACCCAAAATTAAAAAGATTGATTGCTGACCGTTTGAATCATATGATGATGTTTAATGATATCAAATACAGGACACTGCTTATTTATGTAAACGCCGAAAATCAAGAGGAATTTGAACGTTTAGCGGAGGATGTCTTTACGATTGAAAGATATACAGGTGATAAACTGGATTCTTATATGCGAAAAATCGGAAATGAGGTGGAGTGATGCAGGTTAAAGAAATATGTAATCAGGTAAAGGAACGTTTAACTGATTTGAAAACGAATTACCGAAAGAATGGCGTTTTAATGAATCAGAATGATATTGATTACTTGAAGAAGATAGTAACGAGAAGTGGTGTAAAATATCATGATTTGTATTATATCAATGCAAGCCGCTATTTTACTTGCTTTCAGCTATTCGATTATCCGCAATTTGATAAAAGAAATCTGCTTGAACCTTTCTTACAATTAGATAACGTGCTTATAACTATGGATTGTAGCCATATAACTAAAAATGAATATGATACCATGATGAATAAAAACGTTAAGAATAATGAGGGAGATTCTGAGTTTGCGAAAAAGTATAAAGAAAGAAAACAGCTTATAAAAAGTAATGCTATTTTAGATGAATTTGACAATCACATAGAAAGTACAGGTGATGCCGTAAAAACGATTACAGTGCGTTTATATGTTTACGATCTAACGATAGAGGGCTTGCAAAAACGATTAAACGTGATATTGGATAAGATGGAATCTGAGGGCATGTACAGCGCCATACAGACAGATAATTTACGAGCTGATTATAAGGCGCTGACAAGCTATAGTGACCCTGTGCGAAAGATGGTGGCATCGGAAACGGTCGCAAAAATGATGCTGATTGATAATGCATCTAAGGTGTGTGCATCTGCTCCTGTTTTGGGATATACAAAAGCGGGTGTTTATGCTAATGATTTCAATGCCTTTATGTATGATTCATACAATATCGTTTCCATTGGTTCAACTGGATGTGGAAAGTCAGCATTCATGAAAAATCTTGGTGAAGGTGTATGCTTGACGCGGGATATCCAATATCTGTTGGATATTGACGAAGAATACAAAGAGTATTGTGAGGAATTAGATATACCAAGGATATCTATGAGTGAAGAAAATTACATGAATATGCTACAGATTTATTATGTATCAAACAATGATATGATAATCAGAAATGAAGATATCATGACAAAGATTGATTCCATGAAGAATCGTTTTGCGACATATCATGATTGTGACGGTAATTCAACGGTCGTTTTACAATATGCTTTATTGTTGGAACAGGTATACAGTAATTTTGTCGGGAAAAAGATTACGGAGTTTGAATATGAAGACTGGCCTGTGCATAATGATGTCCTTGCACTGCTTTTGGATAAAGTGAAAAAAGGTGATTATCCAGAAGAAGCAAAAAGCGATTTGTATGAATTAGAACTTGCCCTTTCTGATATGATAAAGGTTAATGGTGCTTTATTTAATAAACATACGAATGTACAGGTAGACTTAAATCATGATGTATGTTTTGATTTATCTTTTTTACGTAATACGGATGGTGTCAAACTAAAAGCATCTTATCTTACACAGATATTGGAATTTCTGGGACAAGGTCTATTTATGAACCGGTTGTATAATGAAACTTTGGCAAAGGAAAATGGTGTTTTTTTGAAGGACTTACCACGCCCTTACAGAGCGTTGCGTATAAAAATCGACGAATTTTTACAGTATAGTCTTGACAGATATTTTTTATATAAGACAGACAGTTTTTTAAAGCTGATGCGAAAATGCTATGCAGGACTTGAAATCATCGTGCATACGACAAGTGACCTTAATAAATCAAACGATGTAAACGGCGATTTACTAAAGGGTATTTTTGAATTGTGCACGAATAAAATCATTGGCAGGATTGACGGTGAATCAAAGGAAACTTTGAAAAGTCTAATCACCGGTTTAACGGATGCGGATGTAAATACCATTGCAAAGTTCAAAAAAGGTAGGAACGGCGCACGACAATTCTTAATCATTGATGACCACAAGGATAAATTCTGGGTCACGACGATATTGTCAGAAAAACAGAAAGAGTATTTCCGTGGTGGTGTGTAATCAGTGAAAAAGATATTGCTGATTATTCTTGCACTATCCCCTTTTATATGTTTGATAGGTCTAGGTGCGGGTGCGATAAGTGCATATGAGACAGCGGAAAAAGCGGCTTTGTCTATACTGATAAAAAATAAGAAAGACCCTGCCGGAAGTGAAAAGGAATGTAAATATACGACGGATGCAAAGATATTTGACAAGGATACGGAGAAGCTGCGTAAGGAAACAGAAAAGCTGCTTAAGGATAAAGATTATACGAATGCTGTACTTGCAATATATCTGTTGAGTGACAAGAAATCAGAAATCAAAGATATTGCTAAAAAAATAAATGATTTGAATGATTATGCTTATAAGAATGATATCATTGAAAGAAATCTTGTCATACAGGCGTATGAGTATGGTAAAGGTTATATTGATTATTTTAAGGAAGCAAAATATAAGTCTCATGCCTTGGAGGTGTCTCAGCGATATTACAATAAACTGATGCCGGATGAAAGAAAAGACTTCGATTTCAGTTTTTTTATAAACGTATTGAGCCGTATAGATAAACAATGCAGCAATGTGGAAATTGCAGATACAAGGTTGCCGCTTGAAAAGCCTTTTGCAATCACACAAGACTATGGCGCTCCTGGGGCAAGTGCAGCCTTTGACTGGCATTTTGGCGTTGATTTGGTAAACCTAAACAATAACGGTGGATATGGTGCGAAAGTATACGCATTTACAGATGCCGAGGTGTGGCAAAGCTATGCATCTTGTGAGCCAAACGGCGGATATCTGGGTAATTGGTGCGGTATTATCGAGGGCGGTGGTAATCAGGTAGTCCTTAAATTTGAGCGTAACGGACAGACTTATTATGCAGCATATTGGCATATGGCAGATATCAAAGTTAATACAAAGGATAAGGTAAAAGCGGGTCAGGTAATCGGTACACAAGGACATAGCGGAAATAGCACTGCATCGCATCTGCATCTGGAGATTAGAAAAGAACCGCCTGCATGGGGAAAAAATTCTAGTGATTTAGTAAATCCGAATCACATCATAGATTTAAGAAGCGGCATAAAATAAGCAGAAAGGAGTATTATATGGGCTTTGATTTTAATATACGCTATGGCAAGCGTAAGATTGATTTATCAAAAGGCGGCACTTGGAACAAGCCATTGATAATCTGTATCATAATCATTATGATTTTTATAGGTCTTGCAGTTACCAGTAAACAGTGGTTGCCGGATGATAGGATAAAAAATACGATGCATACGCAAGAAACGCTCTTTTATAACCGTGTGAATGTGGATACCTGTAAAACGGTGTATGTGGATACCCCGAAGCGGCTTGGACAAGCTGTATTTGAGGAAGAACGTACGATGGGAGAAGAAAAAAACTACCCTCTCATTTACAAGGTCTATGATGATGCGGGCAATGAACTGTCCCATTTTGTAGCAACAAGTGAAATGAAAATCACAGAAAAGGAACGTGGTCTTGGAAAGAGAAAAATCTTGATACAGTTTGCAGTGCCAAAGGATGTATACTATATTGATATCATGATTGAACAGAAAGACAATACTGTAAATCACGTATATATTGATTATCGGGATTTTGTTAAAAAGGAGCTTTATGAAAAAGGAAGTAAATACTTTGAATTTGTAGCACAGGAAGAAAAAAAGCTTGTTGATTTGCAAACTGATCTAAAGAAAGAAGAAGGCAAAAAGAAGCAGGATAAGGATGTAATCAATGAAAAGAAAGAAGTGCTACAGAAGCAAAAAGAAAAGGTAAAAGCAATCAAAAAGGGCGTGTATGACTGATTCCATACATGCTCTTTTCTTTAGGAGGTGAAAAGGATGCCATTTATAGGTCAGCCTAAGTGTAAAAAATGTAGCCTTTACACAAAAGATTATGTACAGCGTTATTGGGTCAAGTGTGACAAACGTTGTAAAATCTACTGTCAGAAAGAGAGGAAAAAACAGCAATGCCATACAAAAAAATCTTATACTATCAAATAACGAATGTATTATGGTACTTGATACAGTCCCCTTTCATGCTGCTACATTATATTTGCTGTAAGTTTAGAAAACAGCCCTATGACCGCTACAAAAGAATATTGAGCATACGAAACGAGCTTAGAAAGGCTTGTGGCGTATACGGTAAGCAGGATAAAGATAAAAACTGGAATATCGTTTGTAGCTACAAAGTAAAGCCTCGTAGTGTATCTGTGAAATTACGGATAGACAGTAAAAACGATACTGATTATGAAAAGTTTAAGGCGGACATACAAAAGTATACAGGCTGTACAACGAGCGAATATCACTTTAAAAAAGGTTTTGGTTATTTCGATATTATTCTCCCCTATGAACCTGACAAGAAGTATGAGTGCGATAGAACGATGCTGAGCATCGGAACGGCTTCGGAGGGTGTTTATATGTGGGATTACAAAATGTATCCTCATGCGTTGATTGTGGGTGATACAGGACAAGGGAAATCTACGACTATGTTTTATATCATTAGCGCCTTGTTGTCGCAATCGTTTGAAGTATGGATGATAGACGGTAAAAAAGTGGATTTTTATAAATATCAATGTAAATTTGATTATTACTTGCCTTATAAAAGCGAAAAGTTTGACCTAGTAATAGAAATGATAGAATCATTTAAAAATGCAATGGATGCCAGACTTGATATGATGGCAGAAATGGAAATAAATAATTATACACAATCCTCTGACCTATCGCCTGTATTTTTGATAATTGAGGAATGGCTTGTTATTGCAGATGAAATGCCAAAGAAAAAGAAAGAGGAAGCGCAAAAACTAATCGGTAAGATAGTACGGTTTGGGCGTGCTGCTGGATATAACTGTATCGTGACGATGCAGAGAGCAGATGCAGAGTTTATTACAACCAGTATAAGGGACAACTTTAAGCTTAAAATGGTGTTGGGAACGCCCTCAGACACCTCTTATGACATGATGTTTGGTGAATCTTTGGAAGGACTGTCCATCGGTAAAGCATGGGTGAAACAGGGACATAGATTGACGGTCGTAACGATGCCGGAATACACAGGAATCGACGAATGGAGGGAAGAACGTGAAACAACTTGATTTGTTTTCTACAGCATCAAAAACCGCCATAGAAACAGATGGTAGTGACCTTTCTGTTTTTGGTAATGATATTGTAATAGAAGACGAAACTACTGTCAGAGAGCCTGTATTGAAGCCACAAGAGGTGTCGTTTAAAAAAGGTCAATATGTGCGTACTCGTCAAGGGGAGATATATTTTATAGATGGACTGATGCCGTCACAAAAGGTCTTTGCAGGATACAAAACGTTTAAGGATAGGTATGGGAATCCATACCAGAAAACTGTGTATGTAAACCGTGAAAGAGCGTATGCATACGTGATGAAGAATGGTAAGCAAGTAAAGACTGTAATCTGTCAAGAGGATGCCGTACTGCAATCCCAGTTTATCATTGATTTGGTGTTTAAGGGTGACTATGTGTACACAGTGGACAATGGTAACCAGTACATTGAGCATAAGCAGATAGGTAAAATCATCAACAAAGAAGTTTTTACGTGGGATAAGACTATCCAAAGTACAAAGAAAGCGATAGTCCCCTACCCTAAAACATACGTAGTCTGCAACAAAGTAATATTGCATGAATGCGATATCGAAGGATTGGTGTCTCAAAAGCTAGACTATAGCCGCTATTTAATACAGGGGTCTCAGGTGTTTTCTGACTATTGGGGGTGGTGTATCGTTGATAAGATAATGAGCGGTAAAGTCTTGTGCAGCTGTTCTAGGTCTGATAGACCTGTATTTATATATTTTGACCAGATTAAAGCAGTCAAGGAATGATTGTGTGCGAACGCACAGCGAAGCCCTGAAAGGGTGATATCCGCCTTGTGTGGATATCATGAACGGAATAAGCAAAGTGATTGACAGTATCAAAAGAACAAAACATGCAATGTAAGACTATCACAACGAGAGCGTAAGCGTCCTCGAGATAAGCTTTTAATAAACTGTATTGTTTATGCAAAATAAGTTTAGAAGCGTATCTCTGGGGTGTCAGCTTGCGTTAAAGCAGCTTTGTTATGCCGTGCGATCGTGTGATGTCTTTGTATGATAAGCACAGGGACGAGTGTCTATATTCATCTTTGTGCTTTTGTATATGCGACGAAAGGAGATACACAGGTTCAACGCTAAAAACCTTGTTTTAGGTCATGGATGTTCATGCATTGGTGCAGTGCTATGTACCTGATAGGTGGACAATCTGCAAGGCACGTGGCATGTTGGGGCGAAGCCCCAAAACATGCCAAACGTGCCACGTGCCGACGCAGTCGGCACGCCTTAGCTTGGTTTAATAGCCACATAAGAACCATTTAGCCATGAAAAAATCGAAATTTGAACTATATAACATCAAGGTGATTGTAAGCGGTGATGTCGTGGAAATCTACCGCTATGAGGATGAAAGATACAAGAAGCTGACAAGTGATGAATTTGAGGACACACAGGAAGCTGATGCGGAATCAGACAGTAAGACAAAAACACAATCGCAAGCGGTAAAATCGAATGCTGATTATAAACGCAGAGCGGAACATATCGCCAGAACGAAACGGAACCTCAAACGACTTATCGAAGCGAACATAAATCAATACAGCGAAAAAGACAAGTTCATAACGCTGGATTTTGCGGAGTATTTGAGCCGAGATAAAGTGATTTACTGTTTTAAGCAGTTTAACAAACGTTTGAGAAGGCAGTATCCGCACTATGATTATCAATACATTGCAATCATAGAGCGTGGTGGTAATGGTACACAGCGGTTGCATCTGCATTGTCTGTTCTTCGGTCTGCCATTTATAAATATCTATACATTTCAAAAACTTTGGAAATATGGGAATGTGGACATGGAAGCTGTGAAGGATGGTAATGTAGCGAATTATGTGCTGAAATACGTTGAAAAAACCCTAGAGGATGGCTCATACATTCCAAAGGGTGCAAATTTCTACCTTGCTTCCAGAGGTTTAAAAAAGTCCATAGAATCGTATATGACATATGAACAATTCGAAGAATTTATGACTGAAAATCCTGATAAAGTAATCGTGTATGCAAATGAGTATGAAAGCGAATTTGTCGGCAGATTTGAATACTATAAAATGTATAGTGCGGAACAGGCAGAAAAGAGAATGACGAAACAAAAGTATGAATTATATCAGGAATACGGTGATTTGATTGACGAGGAAGAACGCCAGAAACAAGAAGTTTATAATGCGTTGCTGATTGATTACAATATATCGCCGGAAGAAATCAGCTTGTAAGGAATACATTTAGAAATGTTTAGGAGCGTTCATTTTTGAAAAAAATGAATGGGAGTGAACATTCCATCATTCGCAGAATGATGTTCGCCAGAAAGGAGGTATCCGATGTGCGCCTGCTAAAAACGATTTACTGGAAAGCTGTTACTGTTCTTTCCATCTTTTCAAAAATCAAACGATTGTTTAGATTTTAAATGGATTTTTCACGGAGTGGGTCACCTGTAGCGAATGTATGAGGTATAGGAAAAAAATCCATGTTGTAAATTCTTTAAGTTGTGATATAATATATCTGTAGGTGAGTGGTAGTGAACCACGGAAAAAGGAGCGACGGCTAATCACTCCTTTTTTTTATAACCCAAGGTCAACTATATGCTATCTACGTTTTAGTTCCCTGATAATCAGGAGGAGTGCAACGAGAGTTAAAAACTCCGCGTACACTGGACTTCTCCATTCTCCCCTGCCCAGTTCCCCTGTAGGTGAGCAATAGTGACCTTAAATTATCCGCCATTTTTAAGCTGTTGGTGCTGTAATACTGAGGTGGCATAAGCCTGACCTCCTGTCACCTTATGATGACACAATTATTATAGCATGTACGCAATTAAATAACAAGTATTAAATTATAAACCTGTAGCTTTAATCTTGCAAATCTGATAAATCAAATGTTTTTAACGGCTTCTCTGTATCTTTATCAATAAAGGCTAATTTTGTTTTAGTCATATCCGCTATATTCAATAAGTCAATGGCTGTCCATGTTTGCGCCTTGGCTTTTTTATTTGTAGCCTGTGGCGTTACCCCCATGCGGCGTGAAAAGCTAGATAATGATTCATTATTATCTGTTAATAGACCTCTTAATTTGCTGGTAAAATTCATAGTTTCACCTCCTTATACTCTTATAGTATATATTAAAACTATAGATTTATCAATTAAAACTAAAGGTTTAAAAAATAATAAAATAAGTTTAACCTATAGGTTAACAAATTAAACCCTAGGGTTTATAATATAAGTGTAAAGAGATAAGGTAAACCCTTGAGGAGGAAAATAAAATGGAAATAAAATTACAGGGAATATATAATCCATTAAAAGCGGTTTATGCAAAAGATTTGAAAATCGGTGATATTACGGTATGGAATTATGGCTATAAAGAAAAGGTGTTAGGCATAACATTTACGAAAAGTCATAAATCGGTGAGAGTTAAGATTTTATCTATAAAAAGTGGTAAAGATTTTACAAGAACATTGAGAGTTAATAGGCTTGTAGCTGTAGAAATTTGAGGGGTTCTTCCCCTCTTCCCTAAGTGGGAACGGAGGAAAACAAAATGGATGAATTAACAATTTTACGAAGAGCTATTCATCAAACGCTAGAGCTCATCGAAAAGGAAGAGAGAATCAATAAAAGATTTATCAAAAATCACGGTAGAGAAGACGACATAGCGCTCCGCCGGATAGAAAAATATAATGCTGAAGAAAGATATCTACATGACAGAATCGTGGCATTAGAAAATTACAGACAGCCCTGACGAGTATCTGAAAATTGATACGAAACGCTGAGATAGCGTCGGCTATGAAGCAAGGAGGATTTTGAAAATGAAATATACAAAATGGTACAGACCGTGCGATAAACTGACAGTGGAAAAAGCAATCGAAAACGGCAAAAAAAATTTCAATGTAAAAACGGTAACAATTAGAACAAGCGGAGCATATCTGACAGAAGAACAATACAATGCGCATAAGGATGCTTTAAAAAACAGGATTGTTCTCTTTACAGATTACAATATGCTGACAAAAGATTTTTATGTGACGACTGAGTATGGGCATTTTAGAAAATGAGGGGTTCTTCCCCTCTTCCCTAAGTGGGCACGGAGGAATTACAATGAAATTATATATGATAAAACACTATTATGACGTTGAAGCCGATTTTGGTGATGCCGTTGAAAAGGAAGATTGCATCTTAATATTCAACGATAAAGTCGATGCAGAACTTTTCGTTAAAATATTTGAGAATCCACATGTATATGGTAAGTCCTATCATGAGTTATCATGCGGAGAGCTTAAAATCGAAGAAATGAATACGATTGACCATGAAAAAGCTATACATGTGATGAATGAAGCTAAAGAAACATACTGGTGGAATAAATAGGAGGATTTGAAAATGGAGAATCATAATGAAAAGACTTATGAAATGAAACAATATGAGCTATGTTTGGAGTGGTTTGAATTTATGACAAATGATTTGTTCATTGGTGACAAGTATTCGGCACAGGAATGTAATGTGTTACTTGGTCAATTCATGACAACTATGGAACGTGCTTTTGAGATTCCGTTGCTTTCCGGTGATTTCGAGCTATGGTCAGTTGACCATCCGGAAGTTTCCGGACTGTATCGCAAAGCTTCTGATGCTCGTGATTTCTCAATTTATCCAGATGCATTAGAGGATACGTTTCAATTAGATCGTGGTGGTGATTCATGCATTAACTGTAATTGTTATGATGCTGATTGTGGTCAGTGTACTATGCCGGCTATTGACCTTGCATATGCTTGTCCTAATGAAATAGATGAATCGGAAACTGATAACATAGTAGTCAACTTAGGAAAGCGTATCAAGCAGATACGAGAAGCAGAAGGAATGTCACGGAGTGAATTAGGCAAAGCTTTAGAATTAAATAACCCTGATATTCGTATCGGGTCATATGAAAACGGAAAGAAATTTCCTCGAATACCAATGCTGAGAAAAATAGCTGATGCTCTAGGCGTTAGTTGGCAGTGGCTTATGACCGGTCGTATAGATGCAGTCACCTATATGACTATGAATGAGTTTGGCACTGATTTTGTATTATCAAATTATGATGCGCTTATGCAGTTTCTTGAAACAAATGTTAATTCTATTTCAGATAAACAGTTGGATGCCATTATAAAGTGTTTCGATATGATTGGAATTATATAATACGACTAGATGGTTATAAATGCGTGTAGAATCTAGGGCATTATAATCTTTCCTTACATGAGGAGGTATAACATGAAACATGTATTAGTAAGTAGAGACAATGTAAGCAATGGTGATTATTACGCTGGGTCATATCAGTTTCAAGGCGAATCATATCCATATTTTGCAAGTAAGGATATCAAACCAAAAAATTGGAAAACAAGAAAAGGCTTTGTTACAAATAAATAAACGATATGGCAATGATTATAAATTTTACATTAAAGAAATAGAATAGCTGTACAATCGACTAGGCGATTTAAAACAGGTGTTAAGCCTAGTGCGGTAAGAGGTATAACCCTCTTGCGTCACGTGAGACTAGTCTGACAATAATAAAAGGACAATGGGAATATGGACAATATTACATTTACAGTTGTCTGCGATAATCAAGAAGATTTTGAAGCAAAAAAGGCTTTAATTGATTTTTATAGCGGATTAACGGAAGAACGCAAAGAAAAGTTTAGTAACTTAATTGCTACATTGAATAGTCTGTTGATACAGAATCAGGAGTAACATAAAAGCGACATTTTGCGATTGTCACAGCTATATCACATATGGTACTATATAAAAACACTGTAATTTTAAATAATGAATTTATGTAC
>ERZ1036470.764-NODE-764-length-11952-cov-3.969908_pt1 | contig 11952 bp, 13 predicted proteins | sample MGYA00514232_ERZ1036470 | MGnify/ENA primary metagenome ERZ1036470 (study PRJEB33795, sample SAMN09464898) | human gut metagenome | isolation source: Bloodstream | host: Homo sapiens | place: USA: Stanford, California | collected 2016-02 ... | reverse complement strand
CGATTAAAATACATGATATTATCAATTTACGAAAATCGTACAAATACAAAATACAGTAAACGTATTTGAAGTCTAAAGAGGAAAGGAGGATGCAAAATGGCAAGCTACAATTATATGATGAGTGCTGATGAAGTGGCACAGGAATTAAACTGTTCAAAATCTCATGCCTATAAACTGGTAAAAGCTATGAATAAGGAACTGGCTGCACAGGGATATATTACGATGGCTGGAAGAATACCAAAGGCATTTTGGGCAAAAAGGATGTATGGCTATGAAATAGCAGGAAATTAAAGGAGGATCAATATGGCTTACAGAGAAAAAGACACAAAAAAATGGACAGCCCAGTGGTTTGAGACTAATGTTATGGGTGAGAAGAAAAAACGCAGAAAGCGTGGATTTGAAACAAAGCGAGAAGCATTGGAGTTTGAACGAAGTAAAAAGTTAAGCAATGAGCGAAGTATGGATATGAGACTGAGCGATTTTATTGAGATTTATTTTTCAGACAAACAGAATGAACTGAAGGATCGGACAATCAAAAATAAAAGATATATGATGCAACAGCATATTATTCCATACTTTGGAAATCAGATGATGAGTGAGATTAAGGCTTCACAGATTATTCAGTGGCAGAATGAAATTCAGAAGAAAGGATATTCAGATTCTTATCTGAGAATGATTCAGAATCAGTTGACCAGTCTGTTTACACATGCAGCTAAGATCTATGATTTGCCGGTTAATCCATGTAAGAAAGTGAAACGAATGGGAAATTCGGATTCAAGAAGTTTGAACTTCTGGACACTGGACGAGTATAAACAGTTTATACAGACAATGGAGCCGGGAACACGATATTATCTTATGTTTGAGGTATTGTTTTGGACTGGATGCAGAATCGGGGAGCTGCTTGCGATTACAAAAGCTGACATTAATTTTGAGAAAAATCAGCTCAGTATCAATAAGACTTATTATCGAACAGGAATGCAGGATATTATCACAGAACCGAAAACAAAACAGTCTTTTCGGACAATCGAAATTCCAGAATTTCTAAAAGAGGAAATTAAGAAATTTGTAGATGGTCACTATGGAATGCCAGATACAGAAAGATTATTTCCAGTCGTTCAGGAAGCGGTACAGCATAAGATGAAACGGCAGATTGAGTTGGCAGGAGTAAAGAAAATCCGAGTGCATGATCTCAGACACCCGTATGTCAAGCCCGCGACAAAAAAATTTATAACTTTTTTTGAGGATTTCCGGGCAGCCGCATAGCTGCCCGTAGCTGTTTAATACGGTATTCATGGCTCATGCCTCCTTTCCCGGTTTTTCTGTTCCTAAAAAGTCCTGCGTCACATATTCAATCTCAATCCGGTCTCCCGGAAAGATATACACCTTACTGATAAGCCGGTCAATCAGGGCTTGCGTCAGAGTGTCGGCGCTGCCTACTTCCTGAATGATTTCACGCTGTTTCAGCCTTGCCTCGTAATCGCTTTGTATCTGTTTAGTCTGTGCGGTAATAGCGGCATGGACATTCTTTGCCTGTACCAGCTCCGCATCATATACCGCTTTCTGTTCCCTGTAGGTTTCCAGGTCAATCTCTCCAAGTGCATATTGTTCATAGAGCCGCCGTTTGCTGTCCTGGATAGAGCGCAGCTTATCTTCATGCTCGGCCTGCTGAACCGTCTGCAAATCCAGCTTGTCTTTGCTGCTGTCAATTCCGAGTGCCGGACACATCTGCGCCCGGATTGTTTCAAAAACCGCCTGCTCCAGATCAGCCATTTTTACCCTTACCCCGTGACAGGGAAGATTTTCTGCCACTTCGGAATGGCGGCAGTAAAACCACGCTCCATTTCTAAGTGACATGGCATGGTCGCAGCAGCCGCAGAATACTTTTCCACGGAAAAGGTAGTCACGCCGCTTTTTATTGGGAAGTGAGAAACGCCTGATTGAAGCATTGGCTTTCTCGAACAGTTCCCTGCTTACGATTGCCGGGTGGTGGTCTGGGATTTTGAACCACTCGCTTTCATCCTTTAACTTCATGCGGCGGCTGCCAATCTCCTGTACCTTGCGCTTGCCGATCACATAGGTGCCGATATACCGCTGATCCTCCAGCATCCGCAAAACCGTTGAACTGTTCCAGACGCCGTGCGTCCGGGAAACATTGTAGTGATCCTTGCCTTTATCCCTCCGGTATTCTCCGGGCGTAGGAATCTTCAGGGCGTACAGTTTTCTCGTGATCTCTGCGGCTGTATTGCCGTCAGCCGCCCATTCAAATATCTGCCGGACAATCCCTGCAACGTCCTCGTCCGGCTCCATGCGCCCGTCTGTGCTCTTGCGGTAGCCATAAGGGCAAATGACACTCTGGTACTCGCCCCGGCGCATCTTTGCGTATTTAGCGCTTTTCGTTTTCATGGACATATCCCGGCTGTAACACTCGCTGATAAGATACTTAAAGGCTATGTCGATTCCTCCGGTATCTCCTTTGAAATTGGCGGTGTCAAAATCATCGCTCACAGAGATAAACCGGGTATGGTAGAGCGGAAACACCCGCTCAATAAAATAGCCGGTCTCAATGCTGTTGCGGCCAAAACGGGAAAGGTCTTTCACGATGATACAGTCAATCTTTCCGGCCTGCACCATTGTCAAAAGCTCCTGTACCGCAGGACGTTCAAAGTTGGTTCCTGTATGGCCGTTATCAACAAATTCCAGGACTTCGCTGTTATCCCATTCCTGCAGCGACATGGCCTTTTCCCGAAGGAGCAGCTTTTGGTTGGGAATACTTAAACTTTCCGTCTTGAAGTCCTCCACAGACAGGCGGATATAAAGGGCAATCACATATTTCTGCTTCATTTTACCGCCTCCCTCTGAAATTCGCTCTTAAACCGGAAAGAAACACGGATATTCCGCTCGTGGTCGATCTCAATCCGGTCAATCAGCCGTTCAATAAGCTCCGCCGTCAGTACATGGTCCTGCGCCAGTGATTTTGCGTCTTTTTCCATTGCACGGTAGCGTACAAGCTGGTCGTCCAGGGCATCCATACCTTTTTCAAGCGCCTCAATATCGCCGGAAAGAACAGTGATAGATCCCTCGTAACCTGCTTTCAGTTCAAAATATTCCTCGCTGGTTAAAATGCCCTGTACGAAGTTTTCATACAGCCCGCGAATCAGACGCCGCTGTTTCTCTATATCCTGCCGTTTGGCAGACATTTGGGATTTCAGACCGTCTTTTTTCTGTTTCTGCCTTGCCTCCAACTGAAAGAGAGGGAGAGACATACCCAAAGCAACGGAAAGCTCTTTTTCTAAAATAGCGGTGACAGTTGCAATCAGCTCTGTCTCCTGCATCATCACGCCTTTGCAGGTATCTTTGGCTACACGGCTGTTCGTGAGACAATGGAACCAGTAAATATCCGGGCCTTTCTTGCGCTCGGCCCGCTGCCGGTGGAGGCTTCTGCCGCAGTCGGCGCAGAACACCTTCCCTTTGAAAATGTTCGGAGTATAGGGCCGCTTTGGAACAGCCCTGCTTTCCTCACAGACCTGTTTCCGGTATTCCTGTACCGCAGTAAAGAGTTCGTGACTGATAATCGGCTCATGGGTGTGTCTGGCAATAATCAGGTTGTCGTCATCGGCCGTGACCTGCTGATGATCCACCATCTTTGTCTTGCCCTGCACCAGATCACCGGTATAAACCTCGCTTTCCAGAATCTTCATTACCGTGCGGGTCTGCCATTTTCCGCTGCCGATCAGGCCGGGGCTGGTGATCTCGCCGGTAGATTTTTTGTAGTGGCTCGGCGCCGTAATTCCCATTTCATTGAGATTACGGACGATACGGTTCAACGCCACACGCTCATAAGCCCAGTCAAAAATCTGTTTCACGACCGGAGCTGTTTCCTCGTCAATCAGCAGCTTGTGACAGTTATTCGGGTCTTTCCGGTAGCCATAAGGCGCCCGTGCGCCGATATAATCACCGTCTTTCATGGCCTGCCGTGCCTGCGCCTTAATTTTTCTTCCAATATCCAGGGAATAGGCTTCGTTTATCATATTCTTTAGAGGAAGCATAATGCCGCCGTGAAGGTTGCCGGGGTCTGCCGTGTCAAACTGGTCTGTGACCGCAATAAAACGGACATTGTGCGCGTAAAAATACTGCTCAATATAGTAGCCGGTATCAATGGAATTGCGCCCCAACCTGGAAAGGTCTTTGACGATCACACAGTTAATATGGCCTGCTTCAATATCCGAAAGCATCTGCTGGAATCCGGGACGGTGGAAATTCGTACCCGTAAGGCCGTTATCAATGTATGTGTCATAGACTATAAAATCCGGTTTATCCGCCAGATAATCATTCAGCACCAGCTTTTGGTTCTCCACAGAACAGCCCCGTTTCTTGTTATCCTCCACAGAAAGCCGGATATACAGCGCCACATATACATATAAGGACGGTGCCGGCATAGGAGCTTCCGTCTGTTTCCTGCTTTTTCTTGCCATTTAGCTCACCTTCCTTTCTGCGGCCTGTTCCGCGATCTGCTCCGCCAGTGCGACGGCCTTTTTGTATTCATCCTGGTAGTTGAATTCAATATGTAACTCTTCCTTGCCGAGCACCCGAATACTGCGGATAAGCTGCATGACCGCACGGCGGTCAATTTCCTCCATCGTGGAGAATTGCATGAAATGATTGATCCATCGGTTCCGCTCGCTGCGGTTCTCCAGTACATCCGTCAGGCGTTCTTCCCATTCGGCAATCGCTTTTTGCAGAATTTCAATGTCGGCATTGTATTTCCGTTTATAGGAAAGATATTCTTCTTTGGTAAGAATCCCGCTTACCAGGTTTTCATAGAGCTTTGTCTTGAAACCCTCAATCTGCGCCCGCTGTTTTTCGTTCGCCTTGATCTGCGCAGTATATTCCTGAACCAGTTCCCGGTTGATCCGTTCCTGGCTGATACTGGACAGCAGTGCGTCCAGGGAAGCTACATTTTCAATATGGCCCTTTAGACTGTCCTGCACACACTCAATCAAGTCCGTTTCCTTTAACATGACGGAGGAAGTACAGCCGTTCTTCTTTCCAGTCGGACAATAGTAGTAATGGTATTCCTTATCCTTATAGCGGTTCGTCTTACGGGTCATACGGCAGCCGCAGCACCCACAGATCAAAATGCCGGAGAACAAATATACCTTATCTGATTTGGGAGAAGTCCGGGTGTCAATCCGGCGAAGCCTCTGCACCAGGTCAAAATCATGTTTCTGGATAATTGCTTCATGGGCGCCCTCCACACGAATCCATTCGGAAGAAGGCTTGTCTTCACGCTCTTTCAGCTTGAAGTGGGGCGTCGTCTGTTTCCCCTGGACCAGCGTTCCGGTGTAGGTTTCATCCTGCAAAATACGGATAATCGTAGTCGCAGACCATTTACAGTCCTTACGGTCCGTATAGCCGCCTTTGGCATGGGGCATCCCGTGGCTGCGCTTATAAGCCAGAGGGGAGAGTATGCCCATCCGGTTCAGTTCATCCGCGATATGGGAAGCGCTGAATCCTTCCAGCCGCTTTCTGAAAATATCCCGCACCACGCCTGCGGCATATTCGTCAACTTCCAGGCCCTTATGCTTGTCGCCGGTTTTCACATAGCCGTAAATGGTAAAAGCTCCGACAAAATCACCGCTGCGGCGTTTCACATCCAGGGCGCTCCGGGTCTTTACGGAAATATCCCGGCTGTATGCCTCGTTCATAATATTTTTGACGGAGACGGTAAGGTCATCGGCAGTGTCATTTTCCGTGTCCACGTTATCATTGATGGCGATAAAGCGGACGCCGTAAGCCGGGAATACCCGGCGCATATAACGGCCAGTCTCTATATACTCCCGCCCTAGGCGGGAGAGGTCCTTCACAATCACACAGTTGGCCTCGCCCTGCTCGATCATCCGCATCATTTCCTGGAAGGCCGGACGATCAAAAAGAACGCCGCTATAACCATCGTCAATCTTTTCCGCCACAACCTCAATCTCCGGGTGCCGGGCAATGTAGTCGTCAATCAGCCGCCGCTGGTTGGCAACGCTGTCACTTTCCACTGACTTGTCATCCGTATAAGAAAGACGGATATACTTAATCGTTTTGTAAACCTGCATAAAAAAACACTCCTTTCGTTGCGCAGAAAAATCCCCCGCAATTCAAGAAGTGTGGCTATGCCGTATTCAATTCCTTTTCCGATTCTTATTCTACCACGACTTCGCGGGAAAGTCAGCCCCTTTCTGAAAAATATCCGGCTTACCAGAGGATTCCTTTGATACATTCCTCCAGGGTAGATCCGCCGGAGGCAAAACTGGCATGGACAGTAAACCGCCCGCATTTGAAGCGGTAAGGGTTTTTAATCTGACGGACAAATTCTGCAATCCGGTCCTCACGTGAAAGCTCCCTATCAACCGTAACATCCCGAATATCTACCAATGTTCCGGCTCCGCAAGCAGCAGTTACGTGTTCCATAATATCAACTCCTTCCTGAATATTCCTGGCTATCAAAACCACATGAATAGGTCGGGCCTGCGCCCATACAGTCACAGACCCGGCCCATTGTATCTGATTTCGATTAGCTGCCGTATTTGCCACGCCCCCCGGCAAGCCCTGATCTACCAGGGCGGGGCTGTTACAGGCTGCGGATAGCGTCACCGCATCATAGCCCCGCATACGCCGCCGCTTTGCCAGAGCTGGCGCACGACGCAGGAACTCTCCCCAAATCCTTAGGGAGCCGTGAAGAAGTACCATTGTGATCTGTGTCGTCGTTGCGCCCGGCCTGCCACAGCCGGATTCGTGGGTTACGTTGATCGCTCGGACAGCCTGGATTCATCACCTCCTTAGGCTGCCTGTCGCCGCGCCGCCCCATCTGCCGCTCGGAACACAGAATGAAGTACCTGTAACAGCGTATATTCGGTTGTCAAGGAGCAAGCGAGGGGCGTGGCAGTTATGACAGTTTTTCAGTTGGGTGGACCAGAGCTTGTGCTATGCGGCCACACCCGTCAGGCTTGTCCTGCCTAAAAATATGTCCCTCTATTATTCATTTCATTTTTGAGGGTTATTTTCGGGGGCTGGATCAAATTTCTTCCAGAATTTTTTTCAGACGCCGGAGTCCGCGCTGGATTCCTTCATGCACAGAGCTTACCGCCGAGTGTTCGCTTTTGGCAATTTCCGAAAGGCTCATGCCAAGCAGATAATGCGAGCATATCCGGTTTCGCTGCTTTTCAGGCAGCAAGGCAATGGCACGGTATAGCCTCGCATGTTCTTCCTCCTGGGCCAGAATATCTTCCGGTGTCAGCACGATCACAAGGGCATCATGTTCAACATTCTTGTCATAGTCCAAGGAAAAATATGCTTTATGTCGGTATGTACGCAGAAAATGCGCTGCCTCGCTTAATTTGTATTCCCGAAGCAGATCGGCCACTTCATCCGGCACTTCAACAATAACGTCCTGTGTATAAAACGGGTAGTAATCCCGCAGATTGATTTCTTTCATGGGTAATTCCTCCAATTTCGATTTTTTAGGTTGGTAAGCAAAATCGAAATCAGAGGGTGGGGAGCGGCAGTGCGGACAACCCTTGTTGTAACAGCCGCTTATATATGAAATACGCGCCCATAGAAGAATGGGCGCGCAGAAAGGTGTATGATAATGTATTTCTTCAAATACGATCAAACTTAAAAACGCCGCAATCCACACCACATGGATTACGGCGCATAAAGCTCTATATGCAAAATAACCTTTCTGTTGAATATTCCCCTTTGGCAGCATTTATCAGCCCTCCCCGAAAAGGAAGCGCAGAAGGCTTATCCTTCATCAGCCTCCTTTTGGGGAGATTATACAGGGGCAAATTCTATGTTCTTTCCCGAAACATCATAGTTTTGGTAAGGCTTATATAAAATGTATTTTGAGGTAATCATGGCCTCGAACGGATTTTACAAAAGAACCCCATAATAATAAAGACCACAAGACAAATAAAATCGTCTCATGGCCTTTATCACAATACTTCAAATTTATAACCAACGCCAATAACACTTTTGATGTAGTCCGGGGAATCAGGTGTAGTTCTCAGTTTTCTTCGCAGATTACTCACATGGTTATTGACTGCTTTTCGGGAATAGAGCGAATAATCCTCATTCCAGACCAATTCCATAATCAGCTCATAAGTAAATACCCGCTTTGGGTGAGCGATTAACAAAGCAAGGATGTCAAATTCCTTAGCCGTTAATTTGATTTCCTGCTCGCCAATATATACAAGTCGCTGCTCCTGGCAGAAGTATAAATCACCCATGCGAATCTCTGTAAACGGTTCATCAATGACTGCCTGCCCCTTATTAGTTTCGGAAATGGTGAATGGGCTGTCAGCAGGATTCTTCTGTTGTTTTTTTAGATTAAGGAGATAATTCACCATTTCATGCTGCTGTCTGGTATTTAACATCACAAGCAGTTTTTCTGCAATTTTATTGCCCGACTCAGATATATCAAATACAGCTAATTTCCCATATCACCACCCCTTCCATTATTGTACAACTGGCCGATGTAGCTTTTTTCTTTCCGAGTGATTCTCTTGCTTAGAGGATTGGGGTCTTTAGTCCTACATAACCATTGAGTGCAGCTAAAACTACAATTATTGCTGCGACCAATATAAAAGCCCCTATTAGTTTTCCGCGTTGTAATTCAGCAACCTCTCGTAGAAAAATCACATACAAGGTAATTTTCCAAATTAAAATTCCCACAAAAACAATACTTAAAATCATGCCAACTAGTGCATTGTTCCAGAATACATAGAAATAAACTTCCGTAATAGCTACCACAAGGGAACAAACGATATTTGGGAAAAAGGAAATACCCCATGTATTAACATAGTTGGATAATGGTATTTTACTACCAAAACATTTACAGATAAGCCACAGAACAGAACTTATCAAAAGGTAGCTCGCAATACCACACAGAGTTGTGCGGAGAATGTAGAACACATCAATATGGTATTCTGGTTCAGCAAAACTCCGCAGGATAGGGTCTAAGATGGTGACTATAAAAATTGTAATTGCCACAAGCAGCCATGCCACGACTTTACGCTGCTGTCGGTAAGCATCGGCAGGTCTGTTTAGAGCTTCTAAAAAGTTTTTCATAGCTTAACCTCCGAAGATACTCAAGAACAAGTTTGTGTATTGGGTTCCAAAAACGAGTGTGCATATCACCGCCTGAACGGTGGAAACGCCAAAAGCAAACCTCCACGGATAGACAGTAATAAAATCAATGATTTTTCCCCGTAGGGAAGTTTCCTGCCTACTTTCCGCCAAAATATAGTTCAGCATTTTATCCTTTTGCTGCTCTGTTGGCCGGTCAATCTCTTTCAGCACGTCGAATGCGTTTTTCAACGGGTCGTTGTTCTTTCCCATTTTGTAGTCCCTCCTTTTCCTGATACTGTTTGATAAATGCGCCTCTGGCTCGCTGCAACATACTTTCCACGGACTTAGGAGACTTATCAATTATTTGTGCGATTTCTTTAACGCTTATTTCCTCAACGTATTTGAGTAAAAGCAAAATCCGATATTGTTGTGGTAACTGGCTTAGACATTCTTTCACTTGCTGGCTCTCAAAGATAACTTGCAGGTGTTCCTCAATGCTTTGTTTCGGGTCAATTAGTTCATCGGCCATCTGATTGTCAAGAGCAAGAATTTCAGCTTTTTCCCTATATTGTTTTCGATAATAGTCAAACAGTTTGTTCTTGGTAATCTTAAAAATCCATGTTCTTTCTGAACATAATCCTTTGAAACTTCGCAGTCCCTTAAACACATCAAGAAAAATATCCTGCGTTATATCTTCAGCCAGAGGAACATCAAAGCCAGTACGCAGAAGAACATATTGGTATATTTCGTCAATATGATTATTGTATACTGATATAAAGTTCTGCGTCTTTGATTCTTTGGCTTGATTCATAGGCATACCTCATTTGACGATAAGCTCCTTTGAGCTTAGAATCTCGTTGTTGTAGACTACTTCAAATTTTAGGATTCCTTCTTTTACACTGTCCGCTTCTAATCGGTAAACAATAGCACCAGACATATCCGTGGTAGTTTCTTGCGGATCGGATTTTACCTCTTCGTCGTCGATGTACCATTTCCCAGTGTACTCCATGCCCTTTGGGGATTCGATAAAATACACACAGGCATAGACATCTTCCCCCACAGAAACCTGTTCGGGCTGCGTAGCGCCCTCAATATCATCTTTTTCCATAAACAGTTCATTCGATACCACAAGTCCCTCGACCGTATTGGTCTGGCCACACCCGGCGAGAGAAACAGTAATCATTAATACTGCCATACCCAGCAGAAAAATTTTTTTGAGTGTTTTCATTGTGCATTTTCCTCCCTATTCGCCATAATTATACTCGTCTTGACGTGAAAATGTAAAACCGGCTATCGCAAAAAGCGAAACCGTACCAATCGTAAATCCTATTGTGGCAATCGACCAACTGGACGTATTGGCAGGATTGGATAGAGCCTCCATCATAATACCGGGCGAAATCATGCTGATATTGTCAACTGTTTCTGCCGAAAGATGGAACACCTTTCCAATCCCCTCTGGAATCAGGACAAAGAAGCGAGGCATAAGAATCAAGCCACTTGCTAAACTCCAAATCATGGATGCCTTCGAGGAGCGGGCTAGAACGGAAATCATTATACCCAATGCAGCAAATACCATAATACATCCCCATAATGGAAGCAGGTATTTTCCAACGGTTCCCGCAGTTGCTACGTCACTTAGGCTGGCAATAACTGCGGTAATAGGCGCAAGATAAAGAAAGGACAAAAACAGCGATACAGTAATGGTTGTGATAATCTTCGCTGTGAATATCTGCCCCTTGGTAACGCCGGAACACAGAATACAGTCTAACACATTATGCTCCCGGTCAGAAGATACCAAATCAAAATATACGGACATGACAGCCCACGCCCCAAAGATAATCATAGGTAGGAACACCGCCATAAATTCAACATGGCCATTCTCTACAAGTTCGCGTTTCCCATTGGAAGTGAAGAAAAAGAATACAGTTATTGCCGCCATTACAATCCATATTCCAAAGGTACGCAGATTCAAAGCCCGTTTCAAATCGCGCTTTGTCAAGTCAAAAATCGTTGCTCTCATGCTTACACCTCCCCAACCATGTGAAGCTGCTCCTGTACTACGTTTTTGACGCTGGAGCGTGTTACTTCGTAAATATCAACAGATTGGAGCACAAGTATTTTCACCAATCTGGCAACACCTTTTTTGTCGGTCTTAACGTGTAGTGTTGTATGATCTGCATTGATACCTAGTGAATATCTTCCCTCCAATGCTACCATTACTTCTTCCGGCAAAGGGCTGGTACTCACAATATAACTACTTTCCAATTCCCGGTCATAAATCAGACTTCCACTTTCCATGATAGCTACATTCGTACAGATTGCGTCCATATCTTGCAAAATGTGGGAGGACAGCAGAATACTTTTCCCTTTCTCGTGTAGTTCCCGTATGAGTTTGCTCATTTCAAAGGTCGCGCTGGGGTCAAGTCCCGCGGTTGGTTCGTCCAGAATATAAAAGTCGGGGTCACCGATCATAGCGATTACCATTTGCAGCTTCTTCTGCTGCCCCGGTGAAAGGTGCTTTACTTTTTTGTTCATGTCCAGCCCCAGCTTTTTACAGAGTAGAATGCCCTCGTCCTTATCTACTTTTCTCAATGTGGAAAAGAAGGAAATGGTGCTGGTGACAGTCTGCCCATCATCGAATCGGCAGCTTTGGGGCAGATAGCCGATATAATCCTTTTCCATATAACAGAGAATATTGCCTTTCGTGGGTTTCATTAGGCCCGCAATTAAGCGCAACAGTGTAGTTTTGCCAGCGCCATTCTGTCCGACAAGGCCGTACACATCACCTCTTGAAACCGAAAAATCCACATCATGCAATATCTCGGCTTTACCGAAACA
>ERZ1036470.739-NODE-739-length-12424-cov-3.718166_pt1 | contig 12424 bp, 7 predicted proteins | sample MGYA00514232_ERZ1036470 | MGnify/ENA primary metagenome ERZ1036470 (study PRJEB33795, sample SAMN09464898) | human gut metagenome | isolation source: Bloodstream | host: Homo sapiens | place: USA: Stanford, California | collected 2016-02 ... | reverse complement strand
CATTAACATTGTGCTTGATTCCGCGTCCGCCGCAGCCGTGGTTGACACTGTGCTTAACGAGGGTGCGAACTACGGCAAGAACGACCATCTTTCCGGCAAAACCCTGAATCTTGAATTCGTGTCCGCCAATCCGACCGGTCCGATCCATATCGGCGGCACCCGTTGGGCCGCGGTCGGCGACTCCATGGCCCGCGTGCTTGAGGCGAACGGCGCCAAGGTGGTGCGCGAAGACTATTTCAACGATCACGGCGAGCAGATCAACCGTTTCGCCAAGTCGCTGGTCGCGGCCGCCCACGGTGAGGAAACCCCGATCGACGGTTACAAGGGCGCTTATATCGATGAGATCGCACGTCGCGTCATCGATGAGGCAAAAGCCGACGGTATTGCGATTCTCGACCTGCCGCGCGTCGACGGTGGCGTTGACAACGATGGCAATCCGCTGGGTGAGGGCGATTCCGAACAGCGTGAGGAATTCCGCAAGCGTGCAGTGCCGATGATGTTCGACGAAATCCGCAAATCCATGAAGGATTTCCGTGTGAATTTCGACGTGTGGTTCCATGAGAACAGCTTGTATTCCGATGGCGAAGTCGACAAGGCGATCGCCGATCTGCGTGAACGCGGCGACATTTACGAAAAGGATGGCGCAACCTGGTTCGAATCCACCAAGCATGGTGACGACAAGGATCGTGTGATTATCAAGTCCGACGGCAACTACGCGTATTTCGCAGCTGATATTGCTTACTATCGCAACAAGCGTCATCGTGACAACGATCCGGCAGACATCGCCATTTACATGCTGGGTGCCGACCATCACGGCTATATCGGCCGCATGATGGCCATGTGCGCCGCATTCGGCGACGAACCTGGCGAAAACATGCAGATTCTTATCGGCCAGCTCGTCAACGTGCTGAAGGACGGCAAGGCAGTGCGCATGTCGAAGCGCGCCGGCAATGTGGTGACCATCGACGATCTGACCGACGCTATCGGCGTGGATGCCTCCCGTTATTCGTTGGCACGCACCGACTACAATTCCCCGGTCGACATCGACCTGAACCTGCTCGCTTCGCATTCCAACGAGAATCCGGTGTACTACGTGCAGTACGCGCACGCCCGCTCCTGCAATGTGGATCGCAATGCGGCTGCTGCCGGCATCACCTACGAGGGTGCCGACGTGAGCCTGCTCGACACCGCCGCCGACGGCGAAGTGCTTGCCGCGCTCGCCCAGTGGCCGGCCCTGCTGCGCGAAGCCGGAGACCTGCGCGCCCCGCATCGCGTAGCCCATTACTTGGAAGACCTCGCCGCCACCTACCACAAGTGGTACAACGTGGAACGCGTGGTTCCCATGGAGCTCACCGATCCGGAAGCTCGCGGCGAACAGGCTGAAGCCCTGCGCATCGCCAAGGCTCCGGAACCGGCTCGTGCAGCCGCACGTTTGAAGCTCAATGACGCCGTTAAGACGGTTATCGCCGAAGGCCTTGACCTGCTTGGCGTTGCAGCCCCAGACAGGATGTGATCGCCATGGCAGTCACCCCCATCTGGCCGGCCGGCTCCAACGTGAACGAGCAAGGTGAAATCACGTTCCATGGCCGCACTGCCGAAAGCCTGCTGAACGAATTTGGTTCGCCGCTCTACGTCATCGACACCGATGACGTGCGAGCCCGCGCCGCCAAATTCGTCAAATCCGCGGCAAATGCGTTCAACAACACCGTAACCCACGTCAGTTTCGCCGGAAAAGCCTTGCTTTCCAAGGAAATCTGCCGTATCGTCACCGAATCCGGCATGCTGATCGACACCTGCACCATGGGCGAGATGCGCATCGCGCTCGCCGCGGGCGTTCCCGGACGGCGACTCGTGCTGCACGGCAACAACAAGTCCGATGCGGACATCGAACTCGCCATTACCGAAGGCTTCGCCAAAATCGTGGTGGACGAGCCGAACGAGCCGGCCCGCATCGCCGAAATCGCCAAGCGTCTCGGCAAGCGCGCTCGCGTGATGTTGCGTGTTACGTCCGGCATTCATGCGGGCGGCCACGAATTCGTGTCTACCGCGCATGAGGACCAGAAGTTCGGTGTCGCCTTGCTGCCGGTTGGTGCCGATGCAAGCAAGCTGAACGTGCTCGACGATTTGGCTGACGTGACCCCCGCAGGGTCGAACGCACGCCTAGGCGAAAGCGAAGCCACTCCGGGCGAAAGCGCAGAACGCCAACTGCAGTACGACATCAAATATCCGTACGACATGAGCCACGAGAAGGTTTCCGAAGGCGACCGCAAGCTCGCCGAAGCCATGACCATGGTGGCTGATGGCCCCGCGCTCGCCGTATTGAAGGAGATCTACCGCCATCAGGACGTGCTCGAACTGGTCGGCGTGCATTCGCATATCGGGTCGAACATTCACGATGCGGACGCCTTTATCCAGGCCGCGAAGCGCATGATGCTGCTGCGCAAGACCTTCTACGCCACCGACGCATACACCCTGCCGGAGGTCGACTTGGGCGGCGGCTATTCCGTGGCCTACACCGATGGCGAGGATTCCATGGATCTCGATACGGAACTTGCCCGCCTTGCCGATGCGGTCACCACCGTGAACCGTGCGCTCGGCATGCCCGCTCCGGTCATCTCGTTCGAGCCGGGCCGTTGGACGGTCGCCCCGACCGGCGTCACCCTGTATCGTGTGGGCACGGTCAAGCCGGTGCAGCTTGCCGGAACCGCGAAAGACAAGGCTGGCAATCCGGTTACGGAACGCGTGTACGTGTCTGTCGACGGCGGTATGAGCGACAATATTCGTCCGGCATTGTACGGATCGGATTACACTGCGAAAATCGCCAATCGTGAGGGTTCCAGCGAAACCAAGTTGTGCCGTGTGGTCGGCATGCACTGCGAATCGGGCGATATCATCGTCAACGAGGTGCGTCTTCCTGCCGACATTCAGCGTGGTGACGTGCTTGCGGTGCCTGTTACGGGTGCATACGGTCGCACAATGGCCAGCAACTACAATCAGGCGCTGATTCCTGCGGTTGTTGCCGTATCCGAGCAAGATGCGCATGTGATGATTCGCCGTCAAACGGTCGACGATCTGCTCGATTGGGACGTGAGCGAATAGCGATTCGTCTCAAATTGCGGACGCAACATGGATGCAGCATGGACGGTTTTCGGGTCAAAGCTCAGAAACCGTCCATTTTCGTATGATTTCGCGGTCTTACGTCATATCGGGACCGTACAATAGGCAGGGTTACACCAATACTTCACATTCAAGGGAGGATGCCTTGGTACAGGAAGATGTTGCGCCGATTCGCGTTGGATTGTTGGGCGCGGGCACGGTCGGCTCTCAGACCGCACGCCTGCTGGTGGAGCAGAAGGATGAGCTCGCCGCACGCATCGGACGACCGATCGAACTGACCGGCGTCGCCTGCCTTGATCCGTCGGAAACCGACCCGTTCCCGTGGATCGACAAGTCCGTGGTGACCACCGACACCATGAGCGTGGCCACCAATGCTGACATTGTGGTCGAACTGATCGGTGGAACCGGCGTGGCCCGCAAGTTCGTGCTTGCGGCCATCGAATCCGGCGCTTCCGTGGTTACCGCCAACAAGGCGCTGTTGGCCAAGTATGGTCCAGAAATCTATGCCGCCGCCGAAGCCAAGGGCGTCGATATCTACTTCGAGGCTTCCGTGGGCGGTGCTATTCCATTCCTCAAGCCACTGCGTGAATCCCTCGTCGGAGACAAGGTGACGAGCATGCTCGGCATCGTCAACGGCACCACGAACTACATTCTCGACGAAATGACCACCAAGGGTCTTGATTTCGACGACGTGCTGAAGGACGCTCAGGCCAAGGGATACGCCGAAGCGGATCCGACCGGGGACATCGAAGGCTACGATGCGGCCAACAAGGCGGCCATCATGGCCACGCTCGGCTTCCACACCAACGTGACCATCGATGATGTGTCCGTTGAGGGCATCACCAAGATCACCGCCGACGATATTGCTGCCGCAACCGCCGAAAACAAGGTCATCAAGCTGCTGGCCGTGGTGGAGAATGGCGAGGCCGGCGTGTCTGCCCGCGTGTATCCGGCGCTGATTTCCAACGAGCATCCGCTGGCTTCCGTGCATGGTTCCTTTAACGCGGTGTTTGTGAAGGCCGAAGCGGCTGACGATCTGATGTTCTATGGTCGTGGCGCTGGCGGCGCTCCGACCGCTTCCGCAGTGGTTGGCGATGTGGTGACCGAGGCGCGTCACATCGCACAGGGCTGCACTGGCCCGACCATTCCGTTGTATAAGGATTTGAAGAAGGCTCCGATCGAGGCTTCCAAGGCCGAGTTCGCGGTGCGTTTCGTGATTCACGACAATCCGGGCGTACTTGCGGCCATTGCGGCCAAGTTCGCCGAGCATGGCGTGTCCATCAATGGTGTGAACCAGGATCTCAAGCCCACGCTGAAGGATCCGGGCTACGACGGCGAACTGCAGCAGCTGCGCCTTGTCACGCACATGACCGACGAGCTTACCCTGCGTGAAACCGTGAAAGACGTGTGTGCACTCGACTGCGTGGTTGGCGAGCCTTCCATCCTCCGCGTGCTCAACTAACAGTTATGAGACGGCTGCTCAAATCGTTGCGATTGGGCGGCCGTCTCTTTATTCATATTCCGGCTGCTGTGTTGGGCAATTGCGTGCCGATTGTTTACTCAATCGCCCGCTGATTATGGGCTTGAATTTGACTCTTGTACCCTTTCGGGTATACGGTGCTACATTTGTAAAGAAGATGTGACGAAGGGCGACGAGATATGACTCCAGTTACTCGTAAAGTGCGTGTGCGTGTTCCGGCTACCAGCGCCAATCTTGGTTCTGGCTTTGATACGGTCGGACTTGCTCTGGACTACCACGACGAACTTGAATTCACGCTGAGCGCCGATCCGGTGAACACTGCGGCTCAGGTGATGATCGAAGGCGAAGGCGCCGATACTCTCCCGCGTGACGAAACCCACTTGGTGGTTTCCACGTTCCGCCGCGCATGCCAGACCTTTGGTCTGGGCCGTGTGGGCTTCATTCTTCAGGCTCACAACAACATTCCTCAGGCACGAGGCATGGGCTCTTCCGCAGAGGCCATTGTGGCGGGCATCGCAGCCGCGGCCGCCTTCGCGCAGGACGACGAACTCAACCGTGATGCCGTGTTTGAGCTTGCTGCGGCCATCGAAGGCCATCCGGACAACGTGGCTCCGGCCGTGTACGGCGGGCTCACCATGTCTTGGGACATGGAAACCCCCGAAGGTGTCGGTTCCGTGCCGATTCCGGGCGGCGAACCGCTGCATAAGGGCTTCCATACCATCAACTATCGCGTTGCCGACGATCTGACCGCCGCCGTGTTCGTGCCGGATTATGAGCTGTCCACCGAAAAGGCACGCCAGGCGCTGCCGGGCCAGCTGGCGTTCAAGGATGCCGTGCACAATGTGTCTCGCGTGAGCCTACTGCCGGCCGCCATGAATCCTGCGATGCTGGCGACTGGTCAGCGTCAGGACGTCAACGCGTTGCTGTTCGCCGCCACGCAGGATCGTCTGCATCAGCCGTATCGCGCTCCTTTGATGGAACCGTCGTGGACGCTGATCGAAAAGCTGCGTTCCCATGGTTTCGCTTCCATGGTTTCCGGCGCCGGCCCATGCGTGCTCGTGCTGCATCATGGCGACGCTCGCGAACAGCTGGGACAGCTTGCTTCCGAAGAGCTCGCTTCCGGTCATTGGCGTGTGCTGCATTTGGGCGTCGACACCAAGGGTGTGCAGGTGGAACGCGCATGAACAACTCCATTCCGCTGATTCTCGCTTCCAAATCCAAGCCTCGCCGTGACGTGCTTTTCTCGGCGGGCATTTGCCCCACGATTCGCGTATCGAACGTGGACGAGCCGGCGGCGCTCGAACGTGAGGCGGCCGCCATGGGCGTTGCCGTAAGCGATCTGAGCGTGGAACAGCGGGTGATGATTCTCGCTACGGCCAAAGCCGAAGCCGTACATCAGGCGTATCGGAACGTTGCCGCCACCGCTGCGGCGGCGCACGGCGATCGTGTGGTCGGATTTCCGCTGAAAGCCGTTGCCGAATCTTCCGAACATTCGGATAATGCTGAAAATACTGGGGATTCCGCATCTTTAGAACATCATCGTGTTACGTTGCGTGCGGACGAAGTGCAGTCCGCCTCCGATGTGAAGACCCGCGATTTTTCGGGAGTCACCATTCCTACGATCACCGAATCGATTGCTGATTTCGTTGATGGCAAGCCGAGCCTGACCCGTGCGAAAGTCGGTCCGCTGATTCTTGGCTGCGATTCCATGTTCCTGCTTGACGGCGAATGTTACGGCAAGCCGCATAGCGCTGAGGTGGCTCGGGAACGACTGCGTGCCATGCGTGGCGCCACCGGTGAATTGTGGACGGGCCATTGCCTGATCGACTTCGCCACCGGGCGTATCGCGCGAGGCGCGAGCAGGGCAACGCTGCACTTCTGCGAATATTCCGACACCGATATCGAACGGTACATCGCCACCGGAGAACCGTTGGAAGTGGCTGGTTCCTTCACGCTTGAGGGCTTCGGCGGAGCATTCATCGACTCCATCGAAGGCGATCCGCACGGCATTATCGGCCTGAGCCTTCCGCTGGCGCGCCGTTTGGCCGCCGAGCTCGGCGTGGAATGGACCGATCTGTGGAATGTGACGCGAGCCGATCAAGAACCGAACGTCGAACACGATTCGCGAACCGGTGCCGCGAAGCCGCTTCCTCCCAAGGAAAACGTGCATCAGCCGGGTGATGGTTGGATTGATTGCGATTGCGGCCGCAAGCATTGGGGCACGAACGGCGCGTCCGGCGTGCTCTTGGCCCGCCGAAGCGAACAGACCGGCGAAGTGACGCACGTTGTCATGCAACATCGCGCGGTGTGGAGCGCGGAAGGTGGCACATGGGGCATTCCAGGAGGTGCCACCGCCGACGGTGAAAGCCCGATCGAGGGCGCGCTGCGCGAATCGTACGAGGAAGCCAACATCACGCCGGAAGATATCGACGTGGTCGGATCATACTGCGAAGACCACGGACCGTGGGCCTACACCACCGTGTTCGCTTTCGAAAAGCCGGGGCACCGCGTGGAGCCGAAGGCCAACGACGACGAAAGCATGGAAATCGAATGGGTGCCGATTGAGGAAGTCCCCAATCGTAAACTGTTGACCGCCATGCGTACCGACTGGCCGAATTTCGCTGCGCGACTCGCTCAAATGGCTGAAAAATAGCGTCTGTTAGCGCTAACCGAAGTTGCGTGTAGAATAGTCGAAAGTAACAACGGTAGTGTGCGGAAGGCGACGGAGCATGGCAGGCAAGCGCAATGCGGCAAACAAACGCCCCTCGATGTTCGAAGTGGCGAAAATGGCTGGTGTCAGCCATCAAACGGTGTCGCGCGTCATCAATCATTCCCCCGACGTGTCTGATGCCACCCGCGAAAAAGTACAGAAAGCCATCGACGCGCTTGGATACCGTCCCAGCAATTCCGCGCGTGCCCTCGCTTCGCATCGCTCCCGCACCATCGGCTTGGTTGCGGGCGGGCAACGCTTTTATGGTCCGATTTCCGCGATTTCCTCGATTGAGGCGATGGCGAGGCAGCATGGACTGTTCATGTCGGTGAGCATGGTGCACGAGGCGCTCTGCTCGCAGACGGAATTCGACGAATTGTGCTCAACGTTCGATGAGATGAACGTGGACGCGTTCATTTTCCTCACGCCGACGGATGTTATGTTTTCCGCCGCCTGCCGTGCGCAGATCACGCAGCCGCGCGTCATCGTCACCTCCACGCACGGCAGCATCAGCGTGCAGGATGGTTTGCGCTTGATGAAACCGGCCGACCGTCGCCGAGTATCCGTAGTGGGAGTGGACCAATGGTCGGCCATGGCCGACGTGATGCATTTGGTGGTCGAGCATGGGCATCGTTCCGTGCTTTATTTCGCAGGTCCGAAGGAATGGCGTGACGCCGCCACGCGTTTGATGGCGTGGAATAAGCTGTGTGCGGCCAATGCGGTGAGTTCCGTCACCGTGCAATGCGAAACCTGGGAATCGACCGAAGCGTATGGCAAGATGAACCATATTCTCGAAAACATCGGTCGTACCGGCGGAAATCTGCCGACGTGCATGGTGTGTGCGAACGACAGCCAGGCGGTTGGTGTGTCTCGTGCGCTGCATGAACATGGCATGCGTATTCCGCAGGATGTGAGCTTGGTCGGTTTCGACGACATGCCCGCCATGGACAACATGTACCCGCCGCTGTCCACGGTTCGCCCGGATTTTGAACAGCTTGGCGTTGCCGCCATGCGTGAGACGCTGTTTTTGCTGGGGGAGGGCGATGAGAATTCGTTCGCCTCGTCGCAGCATGGCGTCGGCCTGATTCCCGCGAAGGTGATCGGCCGCACTTCTTTGGGCACCGCCAGCCGTCGCTGAATATTTCCTGCGATTTTTGTATTTCTTGTGATTCTCGTATCTCTTTTTGCCGCATGTGCTGCGATTGCCGGATTTCGTAATGCCGGTATATCAAGAAAATCGGCTGACGATCTGCCGGTAGTACGTTGACGATTGCGTGACACGTCGAACTTGTATAGTCGCCACTTTCTGTTTAGAATAGTGAGCGTTAACAGTGAGCGCTAACATTCCGTCGACAATGTGGTTGTGAGGCGCTCGGATGCAAGGAGTTTGAAACTATGGCGCAAGAGCAGGGACTTGACGATCGCATCGCGCTGACCGCCGAGAAAATCCGCGCTGGCAAGACGAGTCTGGGCATCGAATTCGGCTCCACCCGAATCAAGGCCGTGCTCATCGACGACACGTACACCACCATCGCAGCCGGCGACTACGGCTGGGCCAGCCACTTGGAAGACGGCCTGTGGAGCTATTCGCAGGAAGAAATCTGGACCGGGCTGCAGACCGCATACGCGGCGCTCGCCGAAGATGTCGAAAACGCTTACGGCGAAAAGCTCACCCGCGTGGGACGCATCGGCTTCTCCGCCATGATGCACGGCTACCTCGCCTTCGGCAAAGATGGCGAACTGCTGGTGCCGTTCCGCACCTGGCAGAACACCAACACTTCCGAAGCACACGAGAAGCTTTCCGAACTGTTCCAGTACAACATTCCGGAACGCTGGTCCATCGCACACCTGTACCAGGCCGTGCTCAACAACGAAGAGCACATCGGCAAGGTCGATTTCTTCACCACCCTCGCCGGCTACGTGCACTGGAAGCTCACCGGCAAGAAGGTGCTCGGCGTTGGCGACGCATCCGGCATGTTCCCGATCGACCCTACCACGCACACCTACGAAACCGAATTCATTGAGAAGTTCAATGCGATTCCGGAAGTCGCAGCCCAGCCGTGGAAGCTTGCCGACCTGCTGCCGGAACCGCTGGTTGCAGGCACTCCTGCGGGCACGCTGACCGAAGAGGGCGCCAAGCTGCTCGATCCGACAGGCACGCTGCAGCCGGGAATCACATTCGCTCCGCCGGAGGGCGATGCTGGCACCGGTATGGTGGCCACCAACTCCGTACGCGTGCGCACCGGCAACGTTTCCGCCGGCACCTCCATCTTCGCCATGGTTGTACTCGAACGCAAGCTGGAACGCCTGCACCCGGAAGTGGACCTCGTCACCACTCCGGCAGGCGATCTCGCAGGCATGAGCCACGCCAACAACTTCACCTCCGACCTCAACGCATGGGTTGGTCTGTTCGGACAGTTCGCAGCTGCAATCGGCACTCCGGTCGACGCCGGCACCCTGTATGGCACGCTGTTCCGCGCGGCCATTGCAGACGACGTTGACTCCAACTGCGGCGGACTCATCAACTACCCGTTCCGCTCCGGCGAATTCCTCGCAGGACTGCCCGAAGGCCGACCGCTGTTCGCGCGCGGTCCGGAAGCCCGCATGAGCCTCGGCAACTTCATGCGCGCCCAGCTGTTCAGCGCATTCTCCCCGGTGAAGATCGGCATGGATGTGATGACCAAGGACGAAGGCGTTGCCGTTGACTCCCTCGTCGGCCACGGTGGCATCTTCACCACCCCGAAGGTCGCCCAGAAGATTCTCGCAGCCGCATTCGATACGCCGATCAAGGTGATGTCCACCGCAGCCGAAGGCGGCGCATGGGGCATGGCCGTGCTTGCCGACTACCTGTGGCATGCTGACCAGCCGCTCGACGAATTCCTTGACGTTCGTGTGTTCGCCGATGCCGCTTCGACCACGGAAAATCCGGATGAAGGCGATGTCGCAGGATTCGAGGAATTCTTCGATCGCTTCCGCAAGGGACTGCCGATTGAGCATGTTGCAATCGAAAGCATTCCGCTGGAAACCAAGTAAATAAATATTTTAAAAACTTATTTCAATTTGAAAGGAAATGATTATGGCTACTTTGGCTGATTATGGTCCTGAGGTTCGTGCCGAGGTCAAGCAGGTGCGCGAGGTCGTGGCGACCTTGCACGAGCAGCTGATCAAGTGGAACCTGGTGGTGTGGACGGCTGGCAACGTGTCGCAGCGCTTGCATACCGCGGATCTGATGGTGATCAAGCCGTCGGGCCTGCGTTACGAGTATCTGACGCCGTCGAGCATGGTGGTGTGCGATCTGGACGGCAACGTGGTGGACGGTTCGGAGGCTCCTTCCTCCGATACCGCGTCGCATGCGTACATCTACCGTCATATGCCGGATGTGTACGGCGTGGTGCATACGCATTCGACGTATGCGACGGCGTGGGCGGCGACGGGGCAGAACATTCCGTGCGGTCTGACGATGATGGGCGACGAGTTCGGCGGTCCTGTTCCGGTGGGTCCGTTCCGTCTGATCGGTTCCGAGGCGATCGGCGAGGGCGTGGTCGAGACGCTCAGGGAGTATCCGAAGTCTCCTGCGGTGCTGATGCAGAACCATGGTCCGTTCACCATCGGCAAGGACGCGGAGTCGGCGGTGAAGGCCGCGGCGATGACGGAGGAGGTCGCTCATACGATGTGGGCGGCGAGGCAGTTGGGTGAGATCATTCCGATTTCGGATGAGGATATCGCGAAGCTGAACGATCGTTACACCAACGTCTACGGCCAGCACTGAGCTGCAATCCTACGATTCCGTAATCCTACATAATTTCACAATCGTACGAACTCGCGCTACGCAACAGAACAACGCGAAGCGCGAGTTCGCAATCGCAATTAATAATTAAAAACTCCATAAACAACGAAGTAAAGGAACAATCACATGGCAATGGAAAACCCGTTTGAAGGCAAGGAAGTCTGGTTCGGCGTCGGATCCCAGGATCTGTACGGCGTGGAAGCGCTGCGTCAGGTGGCCGAGCAGTCCGGCGAAATCGTCGACGCGCTCAACGCAACCGGCAAGATCCCGGTCAAGGTGGTGCTTAAGCCGACCCTGAAGTCCTCCGACGGCGTCAAGGCCTTCATGGTCGAAGCCTCCGCCAACCCGAACGTCATCGGCGTGATCACCTGGTGCCACACCTTCTCCCCGGCCAAGATGTGGATCCGCGGCCTCGAAGTGCTCACCAAGCCGCTGCTGCAGCTCAACACGCAGCACCACTTCGAAATCCCGTGGGAAACCATCGACATGGACTTCATGAACCTGAACCAGGCCGCACACGGCGACCGTGAGTTCGGTTACATCCTGACCCGTCTGGGCATCAACCGCAAGATCGTGGTCGGCCACTACACCGATCCGGCCGTTGCCGAAGAAATCGGCACCTGGGCACGCGCCTGCGCCGGCTGGGATGCTTCCAACAACATGAAGGTCATGCGTTGGGGCGACAACATGCGCAACGTGGCCGTCACCGAAGGCGACAAGACCGAAGCCGAGCGCGTGTTCGGCGCATCCATCAACACTTGGGCCGTCAACGAGCTCGTCGCAGCCTACGAAGCCGTCAAGGACGATCAGGTCAAGAGCATCATCGAAGACTACAAGGTTAAGTACGACGTTGATCCGGCTCTGCTCGACGCCAAGTACGATTCCCTGTTCATCGCGGCCAAGGAAGAAGCCGCCATGGTCAACATGATGCGCGCCAATGGCTGCACCGCCGGCGTTGACAACTTCGAAGACTTGGGTGCCCTCCCGCAGCTGCCGGGCGTTGGCCCGCAGCGCTTCCCGTCCGAGTACGGCTTCGGCTTCTCCGCCGAAGGCGACTGGAAGACCGCAGTGCTCGTGCGCATCGGCGCAGTGATGGGCTACGGCCTCGAAGGTGGCGCTTCCCTCATGGAAGACTACTCCTACAACTTCACCCCGGGCAACGAGATGATCATGGGCTCCCACATGCTCGAAGTCTCCCCGTCCGTCGGCACCATCGCCAAGCCGAAGCTGGAAATCCACCCGCTCGGCATCGGTGGCAAGGCCGATCCGGTGCGCCTGGTCTTCACTGTCGCCCCGAAGAAGGACGCCGTCGTCGTGTCCATGTCTGACG
>ERZ1036470.730-NODE-730-length-12675-cov-29.606022_pt1 | contig 12675 bp, 16 predicted proteins | sample MGYA00514232_ERZ1036470 | MGnify/ENA primary metagenome ERZ1036470 (study PRJEB33795, sample SAMN09464898) | human gut metagenome | isolation source: Bloodstream | host: Homo sapiens | place: USA: Stanford, California | collected 2016-02 ... | reverse complement strand
GACAGGTCTTTTTTCACATTTTCTGGGTGGTAACTTTAATTATGCAATCTAGGATTAGTGTCGGCTTTGGTTACGCTGATGCAGAAGTAGCTGGCACTTCTGGTTTTGGGGCGCAAATGAAGGTTGATCCGACAAACCACACAGACGATTTAATTCGCGCTGCTCGTTTTCTCCTCCATAGTAAGTAGAACGGACACGCCGTTAGAAATGTCTCAGTTCGCGTTAATCGCATCAGTCAAGCAAGTACAATGCAACTTAGTCTCTTTGAATCAGCAGAGAAGGAGGAAGCAAACGTTTTGTTAGATCAAACCATAGATAAGATTCGGCAGCTATATGGCTACAAAGCCATTGTTCGAGGTTACTCAAAAGAAATAGGCGCAACCGCAATTGATCGCGCCGGATTGGTAGGTGGTCATCATGGATAAAGCAACCGAACTTCGACTTGGTATCAAATCCATGCTGTCACAGTACGATCATTACTTCACCCGTGCGCCGCACACCCGTTATTGGTTGGTTGTCGTCGATAACCACTTTGAAGACTGCTACTCCATCTTCATCTACATGCAGCGGTTCAAAGCAAAGTTGAGCAAAAGCTATGAGATTGCCTGCTTTGCCCGCGATAAAGACCTGTACACTATCTCGATGCCTTAACCAAGCATTCAACCCTAAGTGTTGAATATCATGACACACGGCATTTAATTCACCCTGATTCTTATATTTTTGAAGACCTAATTCACGGTCACCATTATTTGTGATTTTCAATTGTACTTAGTGATTATTATTTTAGTTTGCGTTTTCCCTTATCCCTTTATCGACTTTCTCGGTCTGCTTGTAAGCATCCATTTGTTCGAGTATGTCAACCATTTCCTGATAGCGTTTGGCGGTCGGGGAATCTAGTTGTTCAACCTTCTCCGCCAACAGATCCTGCACAATATCCTTCGCTGAACTTCCTAAACCAAGGTTTTGAAGCGCTGATATTTGGTTGCGGACGTGATTGTCCACTCTCACATTAGCTGGGTAGGTGACATTTTTGATTATCCCCTTCTCTTCTCCAGTAACGTCACTTCGGGAAACCTGATTTTCAACTTGTATAGTTGGGCCCCGCTTGAGCAGCCGTTTTTTCTTTGTGCCATCGGCTTCCTTTTTATCTTCAGACTCATGATGGTGCACCAGTCCTGCCATCTTAATCGGCCTCCTTTAGACGCTGAACGATCTCGTCTGCTACCGCAGAAAAGACCTTATGTACTTTCTTATCCCACCCATCGTGAATGTTGTCAGTGATACCTGTCATGTCATATCGTTTAATACGCTCCATGATCATTACAGTATTCTTAAACATATTTTCTTCGCCGAATTCCTTGGTCGCAGCGTCCAGAATTGATTGATCAACTGCAGCCCGGCGCTTTGAGAGAACTGGCAAAACACCAAGAATATCTACTGACGCATTAAACTCGTCGATTAAGGTCTTCTGAAGGTAGGCAATAAAGTTCTCTGCACCTGTTAGTGCTCTTTCCTGTGTCTGAAGGACAATAACAATTTGATCCGTAGCAAAAAACGCCGAATCATTTTGCAAGCTCATCGTCGGTGGCACATCGATAAAGATGAAATCATAATCTGATCGAAGTGGATCAACCAGTTGCTTAAAGAAGCCAACCTTTTCCGCTTCGCCTTCAAATTGTCCGTCCAGGAATCGTGGATATTGGGCAAAGTCTACCCCATCCGGTAATAAGTCCAAATTTGGCGCTATATTAATTCTAATATCTTTTAATGGCTGATTAGTAATGATTGCTGCCATTAGTGAAGTCTTTACTGTGATGATATTTTCTTCGGTCGATCCAGTCTTTAAAAGTAACTCTGTTAAATTGGCCTGAGGATCAAAGTCAATTGCTAAAACTTTAAAGCCCTTCTTTGCCAATGCCCAGCTCAGTAATGCAGTACTACTCGTTTTACCAACGCCACCCTTAAAATTTGCCATACTCAATACAGTTGCCATAAAGTACCGCCCCCTTTTTCGTTAAGCCTACAATGGTATTAACACAATGTCAATAATTAAATAAATGCCGAAAATCAGTAATTCGCACTATTGTGTTAAATGTATAATGTTATTAACATAGTGGTAAATGAATTTAACATTATGCATTATATATAGTGGTAAATTCATAATGTTATTAACATAGTGGTAAATGGTAAGTGGTAAATGTTTGAGTTTACGTCAGAGCTTGCCGAAACGGCGCCACTGGTTGAAAATAAACTTAATCAACGCGTTCGCTGAACGTTAGTACTAAATTTTTAGACACAAAAAAGCTCCGTCATCATATGACGGAGCATCATCGTAGCTCTAATCCAGCTACCGGTGCAGACAATCTTTCCTGCAAGTCAAATTGCCGCATCAGATCAAGTTTTCGCTTTACGCTCATTTTAGCAAGTCAATTGCTGAGAAGCAAGAGAGCAACGAGTAGGGACTGGGTAGCTGGAGAAGCTGTTCAGTCCTTTTTGTGTGACTGAACAAATAAACCAGCTAAAACGGAGGTACATATTATGTCACAGGATTCATTCAAATTCTATAAAGCCGACAGCGTTTATGGCAATCTTTTCTTCCAATTCCCGAAAATTCTCATGTACGGCGATCAGTATAAGGCACTCAGTCCAATGGCTAAATTAGCCTACATGGTTTTAAAGGATCGGCTAGAATACTCTCTCAGAAACAACTGGGTGGACGAGGACGGCAACATCTACTTTGTTTATACGAATACTGAACTCAAGGAACTATTCAACTGTTCCGAAAAGACCGTGATTAAAACCAAAAAGGAACTAGAGGGTCTTAATCTACTGCGGCAGAAGCGCATGGGCTTTCAGCCTAAAGCGGGTAAACAGCTGCCAAATCGGCTCTACCTTGCTGACCTCGATGTACAGGCTACTGATGTTTATTTGCGTGGCGAGCAGCCAGAAACGGCTGAACCCCTTGCTGCGCGCAGAACTGTAAATTCTACAGTTCAACATGACACCGTTGAACCCCTTGCTGCGCGCAAAGCTGTAAATTCTACAGTTCAGCATGACACCGTTACGAAGGACGCTCATGCCTTTGCTACAAGCAGAACTGTAAATTCTACAGACGATCTAGATAATAACTTAAGATCAAATACTAGAGACAATAAAGAGACAGAAAAGCTGAACTTTTCTACTAACCGATATTCACCCGAGATCATTCAAAAACAAAATCAAGACCTTGTGCGAAGAGCGAAAGACTATTTAACAGAATCAGCCAATGGTGGCCTCTTTTTAAACAGAGAAGGGGTAGAACTGCTTGGGCTTTGGTGCAATTCTCCAAAACAGATGCATCGGATCCTGGGTATTATCCTAAATGCCAAAAAGGCTGTAGAAAAGGAACATGAAGGAACGACGATTGTTCTAGATGATCCGCAGTGCCAAGAAATGATCAACAAGACTATGCGCCGGTTTTTCAATGTTCTTCGTTCTGACAGTAAAAAAATTAACAACGTCGAAAATTACTTGTTTGGTGCTATGAAAGAGACCTTGGTGGCATACTGGAATAAATCACTCATGACAGCTAATGGAGGCGGCCCTAATGAGTTCTAAAGAGTTTAATCAACGAAAACGTGAAGCCTTTCCGGAAGAGGTAGCGCTCAAAAACCTCAAAGAGCTAACTGAGGCAGAACGTGCCGGTCTGCATTTACTCATGATTCAAACGAGTGATCCTGATGAACGAGAGGATATTCTGGCAGAGGCACAAAAAACTGCTAATCAACGAGCGGAAGAAGCTAGAAAGCACAGCTATGTCGCCGTCAAAGAACGCTTGAACCGGGGGAAAACAGAGACTGATACTGAGTTAAAAACCTTTACACAGCATCGCAATCGTCACGTCAAGGTGCTGGGAAAAGACACCATGATGGCAGGTTACTTCATGACGCCTAAGCGCATTCGACCGACCAAATACTATTGGCTAGTCCCTGATGATTTAGTCATTCCGGATCGGCCATTAGGGCGAGTTGCGCACGGTCGCGGCAAAGATGGCCAATTACAAGATGGCCGGGTTGTACCAGATCAATTTATGATTGAGTTCACAAGTCAATATGCCTCATCTGTGCAAGTCAAACAAGGACAAAGAACTGAGCGACAACGGCAGAAGAATTTCCGGTTTGACTGATCAGAAAGCCTGGTATGCAACCCAAACGGTTTCTTGAATTTTAGCTGGCACTTTAGCCGGAACCAGATTGTTTGGCAAGCATCACAGCCAGGTGATTTCGGCGACGGTATTTATGCACCTTATGGTGAAACCGCAGTTAACCGGGTTAAAGCAGCCGCAACCAAGGTTTACAACAATGTGATGAATAATAGTGATACCGCCAATACGACCATGATCCTAGCAGTACAAGGGGCGACTGACGTGCAAGGTTATCACAAGTTCACTTACACCGTTCAAAGCAATCAGGCTGGTACCGCAACCTTGAACTTCAAGAACCAGGTTGCTGGCATGAAGGTCGTTGATGCCAATGGCAATGCGATCGCCAATAACACCGTTACAATCGGTCAGGCATTCTCACTGTTGATTCCAGACAGCACCCCGACTGGGAATCTGACGTTTGACATCAATGGGAGCATTAAAGCCATTGTCCCAGTGGTTTACAACGATGGTGCGCAAAAGTATCAAGATAGTATTTCACTGGTCACAGGTGTGGTCAAGCCACTATTAGCTGGTAATAAAGCTAAGTGGACACGGGCTGCTGGTCTGATCAAAGTCCATAAAGTTGATCAGGATGGCAAAGCTTTAGCTGGTGCCGAATTTGCTTTGACAGATAACTTGGGTGGTAACTTTAATTATGCAATCTAGGTGTTGGATTTTCTTCTAAAATTCAACATCGTCTTTTTTCTAATGTTGAATTTTATCTCATAATACAACAATTCACTAGGAACGTGACCCCACCATAAATCAAACCGCACTGCGGTTTACCCCACTTTTGGGGTCAGATTTACCTTATGCTCTTTCTTTATTTAGGGGTGTGTCAGATCATCCTAAAAATACGCTTGTTTCGACCGGGCCATTTTTGAGGCCGGTTGGTTCGCAACTCAGATTTTTCTGATCGTTTGCCTGGTGAAAAACGTTCACGTTTTGACCAGAGTAGTCGCAACTGTTTACCAAAAATCGTCCGGTAACGTGACGCGATTTTAAAGCCGTGTGGGTTTGCCAGGCGACAGTTTGTCATCACTATGAAGGAGGCTTTGAGATGGATAAACAAAACGAAACACGTCGAGTCATGATGACCTTGAGCGATCAGGCAATCGCAAAGTTGGATCACCTTGTAGCTGAAAAGCAACGGGAACTAAATCAAAATCCGGAGCTTGCTAAGTACAACCTTAAGGTCAACAAATCAAATATTTTGGAGGCCATGCTGTTTAAAAATAAAACATTAAAAAGAAAGGATTGATTTTTTTGGCTCATACAACCATCATTAGAAATCTTTCTGAACAAGATTTAGCTGCCTTGGATGATGCTGCAAAGCGTAGTCGTTTGTCACGTGAGGAGTATCTTCGCGAACTCATTCATCATGACGCAACCGATCACTTACTCAGTGGTGATGTGTCCGATTTGCGCGAACTAACAAGACAAATGGCAATCATCATTGAGCAAAATACGAAAGCCTATCTTGATTTTGTTGATGCGGTTAGGAGGTTGAGGTTGCCTAATGAGGATTAGAAAAACAGTGACTTTGGATACCAACCTTGAAGGCTTCGCTAATCCAGAGGACGTTCAAAAATATATGGATCAGAATGATCTTAAAACTTTAAGTGCTGCCCTCAAGTCTTTAATGGATGAACACCATCAACTGAGCCAACAAGTTACGCAGAAACAACAACTAGTCCATGAAATTGTCCAGGGAATTATGGAACAACTCAAACCCACCACAAAGAAAGTCACGATGACTGACCGTAACTTGTTGGTCTTGTTGAAACTGTTTGACGGTGTTGTCGTTCAAAACGGCTGGGATAACTTACCCATTCCCGATGACACAATGAAGCCAACTACGGTTGCTCGTAGGATTATCAGTGACCAAATTAAGACGGAGTACATTCGTCACCAAACGACTCAAGTACACCATCGAGGTGGTGGTGCTGATGACTAGTCGAGTATCACCGGGCATTGTCAATGTGACCGATTTTGTCGCAGCCCATGCCAAGAAGTTTGGCAGCTACATCAACTACATTGATCGAGACGAGGCAATTCGGATTGATCACTTTGACCAACAAAACATTCTGTCAGTTGACGGCTACAACCACTACATGGAGAATCCGAAAAAGTCTTCCGGCATCTTCACTGATCAATACGATCATCTAACACCAACACAACGCGTTGAGTTAAAGAAACAATTCACCGTGGCACAAAAGCATCAGTCAGTCATGTGGCAGTCCGTATTCAGTTTCCGAAATGACTTTCTAGCTGAAAACAATGTCTACAATCCGAAGACCAAACAGTTGGATGAAGCCAAGTTGCGGGACGCTACCCGGGTCGCCATGAACGACTTCACCGGCAAAATGGGTATGACACATTCCGCTATTTGGTCTGCTGCCATTCACCGCAACACAGACAACATTCATATTCATGTTGCCATTGTGGAGCCACAACCTACCCGTGAATGGAAGCGAGTTACCGTCGAAGGTAAGCACGGTGAGACCTATCAGGAATGGCAGCGCAAAGGTTATGTGCCTAAGAAAATATTGAACCATTTCAAAGCTGCCTTTGCTAACGAAATGGTTGATCGCGATCGTTCACTTGCACGGATCAGTGACCTCATTCGTCAACGACTACAACCTGATCAGCGGTCTGCATGGCGTCATCAGAGCAGCCTAGACTTTGCTGTTAGGTATCAAGAGCTGGTCAAAAGCTTACCCCGTGATCGCCGTCTTTGGAAGTACAACAACAATGCCATGAAGCCCTATCGCGGTCAGTTAGATGCCATGTCGCGAAACTATTTGATGCGTTGCAAGCCAGAAGAGTTGGGCGAATTTAAACAACTACTCGCACAAGAAACACGTTTCCGTGAAGCCTTGTATGGCAGTGGCACAAAAGAAGCTAACCGTGCGCAAGACTACACCGATAACAAATTGCATGAACTGTATGCTCGGATGGGTAACAGCATTTTAAAAGATATTTCCGCTTACCGTTCCGAACAAGAAGCTGTTTCTCAAACTCATCATCAACCATCAGTAGCCAATCACTTGAATGGCCTACAAAAGATTTTCAACGCCGATATCAAGGCACAGCGATTAGCCAAACGCGAGTATCAAAGAAGCCAGGCCGATCAGGATCGTGAACGTGAAAAAGACAAGAAGAAGCAGGAACAGCAGACGCGCTTTTACTAGGGCGTTTTTTGTTTACCTTCTATATAGAAAGGAAGATGGTTATGCCACCTATTTACGCAGATGAAATGCAAGTGCTCGGCAGTGAGTTGCCCGTGATTGACAACCTCGCCGATTATCCAACCGTCAGCTTGCAACCAACATCCACCAAAATGAGACGAGTTGCTTGGCAGCAGGTTGCCGACAATCAGTATCGAGCGTTATACGCTTTGGAGCCGATCATCAAACCGGTTCCTGGTGCGGAAGAGAACGTCACATGGGAGGAGGATGGTGAAGATGGCGAGGACTAACGCTGAGATCAAAGCCTGGGAACATCAGATGGCGCAGCGAGCCACAGAACAATTAAGCGCACTTGCTGATACTCAAAAGTTTAAGCAATACCTTCGGCAAAATGCTGCCTTCCATGGCTACTCTGTTCGTAATGTGCTCCTGATTAATATGCAGCACCCTAATGCAACGCGGGTAGCCGGATTTAAGCAGTGGGACAAATTAGGTCGCCACATTCGTAAGGGTGAACACGCCATCAAGATCACCATGCCAATCGTTAAGAGGCTCACGCCAGAGGAACAGGTCAAATACGAAACGACCGCTGAACGAGCAATTGTTGGTTATCGCTACGGCTCAGTATTCGATGTCAGTCAAACCAACGGCAAAGCTTTACTATCCGCAACAGATTTTATTAAGGAGCGGTTGGGTGATCACCAAAACGTGGATCGTTTATATCACGCTGTCGTTGATGCCATCAATACCGAAGGTCACGTTAAGGTCAGTGAAGCCCCTATTGATGAACCGGGGGTTCGTGGTTTCTTTCGGCCGTCCACACAAGAAATTGTGATTAGTCCACAAGAAACAGACGCGGCTATGAAACTCAAAACTTTGTTCCATGAGTACGGCCACAGTCAGTTACATGGCATTGGTCAGGCATTTGCTGATCGACCACGCGCTTGGAAAGAAGCGCAAGCCGAATCTGTTGCTTACATTGCCATGCAAAACATTGGCATCGACACTGGTGACTATTCATTAGGATATGTAGCCACTTGGGCGAAAGATCCGAAGGTGATGGCACAAGCCCTCAAGGAAATTAATGACGCTAGTGTGCATACGGTCGAGTTGTCTGATCAAGCTGCTCAAACTTTAGGCTTTGATCAAGCACAGACCGCAGAAGCAACGCTTAACGATGCTCCGGAACAAACAACAAACCTCAATAGCGGTAAGCGCGAGCGTTTGACGCAATCTGAAATTGATCGTGCGCGTAAATTGTCCTTAGTTGAGATTGCGCGTAGCGCTGGCATTGATCTCAAGGAGGATTCCCGCGATTACTACCGCGGTGTCGATCACGACTCCTTAGTTATTGATGCAAAAAAGAATCTATGGAAATGGAACTCCCAGAATTTAGGTGGTGGTGCGATTGAATTCGCCACCACCTTTTTAGACCAGAAAGGGTTCTATCAGGCGGTCAAGTTTCTTAACGCTGGTCACTATGACGTAACGAAGGTTCAGACCGCTCCTAAAGCAGCCTATCATAACTACTTAAAACGAGCTGATAGCTTTGATCAAGCGCGGGATTATCTCACCATTGCCAGAGGGATTAATCCTCATCTCGTTGACCGCCTGTACCAAAAGGGACTCATTTTTCAGGACTCACAAAACAACCTGATCTTTCAATGGGCACGCAATGGCAAAGCAGTTGGCGCTAGTATTCAAGGCACCGAAATTGACTTTAAGCAATTCGGTAAACGTGGCACGCAAAAAAAGATCGCCGCAAACTCGCAATCTGATTTTGGTTTCAATTTTAGTTTGGGGAAACCGCAAGACTTGTATGTCTTTGAGTCACCAATTGACGCGTTGAGTTACTGGACACAACACCCAGAGCTAACGAATTGCATGATTGCCTCAGTTGATGGTACCAAAGTTGAAAGTGTGGTGAATATGGCGGTCAATATGTATAAAACAAAAGGGCAATTACCAGCCACTATTTATGTTGGCTCCGACAATGACCCTGCCGGTCATCAGCTTTATGACAAGCTGCAAGACTCCATCTTAGCGAATACCGAAGCCGAGGTAACTACCTTTAAGCCGCTTTTCCCACAGGATAATGCGATCACTCAGGCAACTTACCAAGGCTTGAAACAAGCTGCGGATCAAGCGGGCATTGACTGGCGTGAATTGGCAGCAGCAGCTAAAGCAACAACCAACCTTTCAACGAACTACCAGCAGGCTTTTCCGCTGCCACAAGCCATTGCCAAAAGCAGCGTGCTCATCAACACCGGAAAAACTAACTTTAATTCAGATGAGGCTTTACTAACCGCAGCAAAATTCATCAAAGCTAATCGCACCGATGATAACAAGCCTAATTGGGACGCCATTACGAAAAAATTAAATCCTGGTATTGAGGATCATGACCGCGACCATTTAGCAGCAAAATCTTCTTACTACAACACACGTTACCAGACTGACAATGGTATTCTGCCGGTGTCTAAAATTGCTAAAGACTGGAATAAGTTAGCTAAGTTGGCCCAACACCCAGCAACAATGGATCAGCAGTTAGAAAAGACCTATCGTCGTAAGGACGGGCAAACTGCCAAACTAATTGCCAACGGCCAAGATCAATTCTCGCTAGTTGATCGCAAACAACCAGATAAAGTTGTGGGCTACTTTGAAGCTAACGATCCACAGCAGTGCGCCTATCTCATTAAGCAGTATGGCTACAACGCTGTAGACAAAGAAGATGAACAGAAATATCAACAAACTCAGCCGGTTAAACCCCAGCAGCATAAAAAGCAACGTGCAGCAGGACTAGAACAAAGTATGTAATGCCCTACCTGCTGGGTTTCAGTCGAGCTGGCAACGAGAACGGCTGGGTTTTGCCGTTCCGTTGCATCATGTTGCCGAGGTCGGATTGAATCCTCGCGACAGGCAGATGCCCGAAGCGCGTGGGCGGGGCAGGCGTCCCACGTTTCTCGGCCGAAGAGGTCTTTTTGCGATAGCAATATGGCTGTATGCCTTGTACCTCTAGGAACAAAGACGTTTATATACTATACTAAACATGGCAGAAAAGTTAAAGGCGGTGGCGACTTCCGTAGATTGGAGGTGGTGCTTATGGTGTAAAAGCCAGCGTACCACGATACCAAATGAAAAGAGTAGCCTTGTGTCCATTTCGGACGCTTTACAGCTTACTTTCCCGGAAATAGAACATTTTCTAAGTAGGACCGAAGGTTCCTTATACTGACACATTGTCCAGAAATTCCCGCACCCACATTTGGTGTTACAACGTAGTTCCACTGAATTAACATCAATTATATTGGAAGCTACTCCAAAGAATATGGGCCTCAAACGGGCTCAGCATTTAGCTGAACATCTCCTGGAGTTGGCCAAGAGCTCTGGACCAGCATTAGATATTGATTCATACGCGCTCAAGCGAGTTACCGAGTTAACTTATGAAGTTGAACGTCTCGACCGCTTAAAAAAATCTTTATATTGAAGAGATGGCTAAAATTGGTACAAGCTTGCCAGAGGTTGCAATTTTAATGACAATTCCTGGGATTGCGCTTAAATCAACGTTATGTATTATCGCGGAATTAGGCGATATTCGGCGATCTCATAGTGCCAATGCCATTAACGCGTACATTGGTGTTGATTTAACTACTTACCAATCCGGGGACTATACGGCCGAGCAGCATATTCGAAAACGTGGGAACCCTTTGGCAAGGAAGGTCTTGTATCGTACGGTCATCAATATCATCAGCGCTTCCTCATACCGACCGACACGCTTTAACGACTTCTACCAAATGAAAAAGCAATCCTTTCAGTCTAAGGGGACCAAGAAGATTGCAGTTACGGTTATGAGTCGTCTAAATAGAACGATATTCCACCTAGTTTTGAACAATGAAGGTTATGAGCCAACTGTGTCTCAACCAAGACAGTAACTCATACAGCCTATGAAGACAGTATAGCATCTTGAAAAATTAACGTTTCAAGAGGTTTATTTAGTTTACCTTTGAAGCATTGCTTTCCTCAAATCTTATGAAATCAACGTTTTACTTGATTAATGGTTGAAAATAACCGTCTCAACTTTGGCAGGTTGACGCTATCTCGAAGCATGAAACGTTAGCCAGTTTTTAAAGGACATGCTATAATAGAAACAGAAAAGGAAGCCCCGCCGAAAACAGGACTTCCCATGCAAGCCGCTTCAAAGGCGGTGGCAGATATTAAAACGACACTAGTTCGCCCTGTAACCTACCAAAGTTACGCAGGGCGGCTTTTTTATTTGTGGTGCTTGTCGATATAGCTGAGTAGCGCGATTAAAAACGTGCCAAACAGCAACATCAACGAGAGTGTCTGGAAGACGCTCATTGACTGTGAAACCTTCCTGAAGATTATTCCATGTTCCCATGGGCCTCACCTCACAAGGGAAAAGACAGCCACCGCCCTTAAAACTTCTTGCTCAATCCATTATACAGGGAAATTAAAAATCAACCAAGAGCAATAAAACCGCTCTTGACAGCAAAGGAAAGCTACAACACTAGCAAGGTCAGCAAGCAAGGCTAATAATACTGCTGCAATGGGAAATAACAAGCGTCCAGTAGGGCGGTCCAAGAGCGGGCGCAAACCCTACCAGACAGTACGATTATAAAAGTAAAGAAGGTCATAAAATCAGCTACTAGAGGGAAAACTGTGGTAAAAGACAAATAAGATGGTGAAATGATGACGATAAAGTCAAGTCAGATAAATAGGTAGTTGAGCATATAACTTGCTTTTGACGCTTTACTTACTTATAATAAGTGCAGTAACAAATGACTAGTAAAAGGCGGGTAAAACAATGGATAAATTTAAAAATATTATTATTGGATTTGGTAAGGCGGGTAAGACATTAGCTAAGTACTTGGCGCAGCATGATGAGACCGTGCTTCTGATCGAACGGTCAAAACAAATGTATGGAGGGACTTGCATCAATGTTGGCTGCCTACCATCTAAAAATTTAATTTTAAATGGTCAACGTGGCTTAGACTTTACTACGGCAGTTAATAAGCGTGGTGAGATGACTAGACAGTTGCGAGACAAAAACTATCACATGGTGGCTGATGAGCCACTAGCAACAATTTGGGATGGGTCAGCACGTTTTATCGACAATTATGTTTTGGCAGTCGTAATGAGTGATGGAACAACTAAGAAGGTGAGAGGTGAACGCATCTTCATTAATACTGGAGCGGTTCCAAATTGGCCATCAATCCCAGGGTTAGAATTCGGTCAGCGGATTTTTACGTCTAAAGAAGCTATGGAATTGGAGAAACAACCGAAACG
>ERZ1036470.727-NODE-727-length-12688-cov-3.969841_pt1 | contig 12688 bp, 17 predicted proteins | sample MGYA00514232_ERZ1036470 | MGnify/ENA primary metagenome ERZ1036470 (study PRJEB33795, sample SAMN09464898) | human gut metagenome | isolation source: Bloodstream | host: Homo sapiens | place: USA: Stanford, California | collected 2016-02 ... | reverse complement strand
CTTCGACGCCTATGCAGAGATGTTTTGCGGTGAAAATGGATAAACTCGATATCGAGGAGGCGGAGTTTTCCATATCGGACTGAACGATCGGGCAGAAACACTTAAACAGGAAATACGGTTTGTCGAGACAGCTATACGCGGAATGGGGAAAAAATAAATATTTGCCGCAAGCCGCATATGCGGGCTCCTTCAAACGGGGTCCGTTTTCTTTTTTTGCGGGAAAATCGAAATTTGTGAAAAAAAATATTACACTGAATTTTTTATTTATACATATTGACGGAACGCGGATTTTGTAGTATAATAAAAGAGAAGTTCAGACGGCGGAAAAAATATCCCGCCGCGGAGGTTACGAGATGTTTGAGATGAAAACGAAAAAAGTGAATACGGACGAGCTGAAATTCGGCGAAAACGGTCTGGTCTGCGTGATCGCGCAGGATTACGAAAGCGGAGAGGTGCTTCTTCAGTCCTATATGAACCGCGAATGCGTCGATAAGACCTTCGCTTCGGGGTACGTTTATTATTACGACCCCGCGAGCGGCCTGCCCCGCAAAAAGGGCGAGGCGAGCGGCAACACGCAGAAAGTGGTTACGGCGTTCCTCGACGACGATAAGGACTGTCTGTTGCTGAAGGTGCGCCAAAAGGGCTTCGCCTGCCATACGGGGACATATACGTGCTTTGCGGAACAGATCAAAGGCGAGGACAACGAGATCGGCGGCGAAATGTTCGGCAAGCTTCAGCGCATTGTGGAAGAAAGAAAAAAGAACCCCGAAGAAGGGTCCTATACAAGCTTTTTGTTTGCCCGCGGCATCGACAAGATCGCCAAGAAGGCGGGGGAGGAGGCGGTGGAGCTTGTCATCGCATCCAAAAACGACGACAATTCCAAAGTGGTCGCGGAAGCGGCGGATTTCCTCTATCATATGATGGTGCTTCTGGCGGAAAAGGGCGTGAAGCTGTCCGAGGTGTGCTCGGAGCTTTATAAACGCAACAAATAAAGCAAAAAAAGATACAAAAAACCGCGGGTACGAAAACTCCGTATCCGTCGGAAAGAAAAGCTTTGTCCGATTATTTTTCGATAACGGTGCGGTAACCCCCGTTGCCGTGTTTGATGCACACCGAAACGCGGCTTAAGGTGGCGGAGGAGATCTGCGTCTCCTCGATTACCTGCGAGTACGTCTTTCCCTCCAGCATCAGCTTTGCGGAATACAGCCGCTGGGCCATATTATCCACCTCCGCAAAAGTGCACAGATCCTGAAGAAATATCTCGCATTCCTCGGGGGTGTCCAGCTTCGTCAGCCGATCCAAAAGGTAATCGTGCATGGTTTGTTTGTCGGTCATATTTCGCCTCTTGCGTTTCCGTCGGCGTAATTTTTGAGAAAGGCCCTTGTCTTTTCGCCGACGGGATTTTCAAAGATCTGTTTGGGAGTGCCTTCCTCTTCGATCACTCCGTCCGACATGAAGATCACTTTGTCGGAAATTTCTTTGGCAAACTGCATTTCGTGCGTGACGATGATCATCGAGCGTTCTGCGCTTCTCAGGCCTTTGATCACCCGCAATACCTCGCCCGTCAGTTCGGGATCGAGGGCGCTGGTCGGCTCGTCGAAGCAGAGAATTTCGGGCTTCAAGGCGAGGGCGCGCGCGATCGCCACCCGTTGGCATTGCCCGCCCGACAATTCGCAGGGGTAATTTTTCAGCTTGTCCTTCAATCCCACGTCCGTCAATATTTGTTCCGCCGCCGAAGCGTTTTCCGAAAGGGCGCGCTTTAATTCCGCGGCGGATTTTTTTTGCTTTTTGAAGCGTTCCTTCGCTTGCAGGTCAAGCGCCAGCTGCACGTTTTTCAACGCCGAATATTGCGGGAAAAGATTGAAGCTTTGAAACACCAGCCCGAAACGCAGGCGGTTTTGCCGAAGCACGGCGTCGGTATATTTTTTTTGAGCGTCGAATATCTCCTCTCCGCCTACGGAAATGCTTCCGCTTTCGGGCATTTCGAGAAAATTGAGACAGCGCAGCAGGGTGGTTTTGCCGTTGCCCGAGGAGCCGATTACGGAAATAACCTCACCCTTTTCGAGGGTGAAGCCGATTCCTTTCAACACCTCGGTATCCCCGAAGCGTTTGCGCAGATTTTTAACTTCCAGAAAGGCCATATCTTTTCTCCGTGTTTGCCGTCAAATGCGGTAATAGCTCATTTTCTTTTCGAGGTAATTGAACAGCAACGTCAAAATTCCCACAAAGAGCAGGTAAAAAACGCCCGTATAGAACAGCGGCCAGATGATGCCGACTGCTGCGTACCGTTCGGAGGCCAGATATAAAATGTCCTGTACGACGATTACTCTTGCCAAGGAAGTATCCTTGACTAGAGTAATAATCTCATTGCTCATGGGGGGAAGAATGCGACGCGCCACCTGCATAAGAATTACTTTCGTAAAAATTTGTGGACGTGACATACCCAGTACCTGTCCCGCCTCGTACTGACCTTTAGGGATAGATTGAATGCCGCTACGGTAAATTTCTGCAAAATAGCAGGCATAATTAATGGAAAAAGCGACGATGGTAGCTGGCATGCGATCCAGACTTTTCCACCCGAACAAAAGTCCGGGCCCGTAAAAGATTACGAAAATCTGAAGTATAAGAGGGGTGCCGCGAATGACCCAAATAAGCATTTTGATTGGTCTTGAAACTATCTTCAGTTTGCACATGCTCCCGAAAGCGACCAGCAGTCCGAGGGGCAGGGCGAACACCAGCGTAAGAAAAAAGATCAGGCAAGTGGTGCCGAAGCCCTGTAACAGAGTAAAGGTAACGTCCCACATATGTTTAAGCTCTCAATTGATTTTCAATGCCGTATTTTTCCGCGAGTGTTCTTACGAAGCCTTCTTCTGTCAATTTTTTGATTTGTGCATTGACGTCGTCGCAAAGCTGAGTGTCTATTTTACGGAAACCTATGGCGAATTCTTCCACCGCAAAGCCGAGATCCACGGCGACGAGTTTTCCGAAATAGTCCGAGCCTTCGCTTGTCAGCGTAACGGCCAGAAGATAATCGACGACGGCAACGTCGCTTTTGTTTGCCGCTACTTCCATAACGGCGGCATTTTGAGTATTGATTCCGTTTTTTGTACATTCGATATCTTTCACCAAGCCTTCGGCTGCAGAACCCGATTCATAAGCTACCGTCTTTCCCGCAAGGTTGGCGGCGGAAGTATAATTTTCCGCCTCACTCGCTTTTACGACGCCGTATTGTCTGTTTTCGAGATAGACGTCGGAAAGCAGAATGTTTTCTTTCAGTTCGTCCGTGACGGTCATGCCGTTCCAGATGACGTCGATCGTGCCCGCTTTCAGAGTAACGATTTTCGTATTCCAATCCATTTCCTGAAATTTTACCGTATAGCCGAGATTTGAAAATACTTTTCTCGCCAGATCGGCGTCGAAGCCCACCCATTCGCCTTTTTCGAGATAATCCATCGGTTTATAATTTGTGACGCCTACCACGATGTTTTTATCCTCCCTCTCCACAATCGGTTTTAAGTTGTCCTTGCAGCCTGCCATTCCCGCAGCGCCCATGCCGATCGTCGCCGCCGCCAATACAATCGCTAAAAATTTTTTCATTGTTTTTCACTCCTTTCGTTTTATGACACTATTGTACACTATCGCTTTAGTGAAGTAAAGTATTTTTAGGGGGTAAATCAAAAAAAGTCAAAAAAATTTTTTAACGGTCAAAAGAGCCGGAAACAAACCCTTTCCGTAACGCTTTTATAGGGGAAGAAAACAAGGGCTTCGACAAAAATCTTTCTATATAGAGAAAATCAAACAAAAAAAACGCTCTCCCGTGTGGTATGATTTTCCTTGCAGAAAAAAGCAAAAAGGAAAAACGGCAGGGAGAGAAGTACATATGGCAAGGAAAATCGTCGTAACGTCGGGAAAGGGCGGAGTGGGAAAAACCACGGTGGCCGCCAATCTCGGCGCGCAGCTTTCTAAACGCGGACAGCGGGTGATTCTCTGCGACACCGATTTCGGATTGAACAATATGGACGTGGTGACGGGGGTGGAAAACCTCGTTGTTTACGACATTGTAGATGTCATCGAGGGGCGCTGTCGGGCGAAGCAGGCGTTGGTGAGACATCCCGATTTCGGAAATCTCTATATCCTCGCCAGCAACCATTCCGCACCCGAACGATACATTTCTCCGCAGGCGGTCAAATTGGTGCTGGACACCCTCTCTCCGCAGTTTGACTTTATTTTTATCGACTGCCCCGCGGGCATCGACGAGGGCTTTCACCGCGCCGTAGCGACGGCCGACGAGGCAATCGTTGTCACCACTCCGCATATTTCCGCCCTGCGGGACGCGGATAAGGTAATCACCGTCCTCAAAAGCTATCAGCCCGCCGCCGTTTCCCTCGTCATCAACATGGTACGCGGCGATATGCTGCTCTCGGGGGAGATTCTCTCGCCCAAGGAGATAGAGGAAATCCTGAAGACGCCTATTCTCGGGATTCTTCCCGAAGAGGACGACGTGTTCCTCAACAATCTTTCGGACAAGACGCGGGCGTTTAAGCTTCTGGCGGGCAATCTGCTCTCGGACAGACAAAAGCTTTACGACGTTACCAGGAGATATTCGGGCGTCATCGGCAATATTCGCCGCATTTTAAGAAAAGGGCTTTGAAAATATGAGAAAACTCAAAGATAATTTCGAGCGCACCAACAGCGTGATACAATCTGACAAATCGGTGATGAGCGACGGCTGCAAGTCCCTTGTGCTTCAGGATTTTGCCAAGACCTTCGGGGAATATTTCGAGCTGAACGGTCTGCCCGATATGGATATCGTGTGCGATAAGGGCGTCTATAAGGTGACCGTCGGCTTTGAAGCCGATCGGGTGAAAAAATTCAACGTCCTCAAGTAAGCTCCGTTCTCCGCGTGACAAAATCCTCCTTTTTGTACGCAGAACGGCGACAACGGTTGACAACGGCCGTAAAAGTATTGTATAATATATATACTTATGGAAAAAAGACTTTTTGAAATTATAACCGATTCTTCGAGCGACCTTCCCGAGGAATATTTTCACCAACATAACCTCGAATGTATTAAGCTGGGCTTTCTGATGGAGGGCGTCAGCTACGAGGGCGAGGACGGTGCTTCGATGGAAGCGAAGGCGTTTTACGCGAAGCTGCGTTCGGGCGCGATGCCCTCTACCTATCAGGTGACGGCGGAGGCCGCGAAAGCGCATTTCGAAAAATATCTCGCCGCGGGAAAGGATATCCTCGTGATCGCGTTTTCTTCGGGGCTTTCGGGTACGGAGGGGAGCTACCGCGTCGCCGCCAAGGAACTTAAAGAGGCTTATCCCGACAGAAGCATCGCTGTGGTGGATTCCCTCTGCGCGTCCATGGGCGAAGGGCTATTTGTCGATTACGTCGTCAAAAAAGCGGATTCGGGCGCCACGCTGCAGGAAACCGCGGCCTATGCCGAGGCCCTGAAGCCTTACATGTGTCATTATTTCACGGTGGATAACCTGTTTCATCTGAAGCGGGGCGGCCGCGTTTCCGCGGCGACCGCCGTCGTGGGGTCCGTGCTCAATATCAAGCCCGTGCTTCACGTGGACGACGTGGGACATCTTGTGCCCGTCTCCAAGACGATGGGCAGAAAAAAATCGGTGCTGGCGCTGATGAAATATATGGAACAGCTGCAAACGCTCGAGGAAGGCGACCCCGTATTCATCAGCCACGGGGATTGCATCGAGGACGCGGAATATCTCGCGGAATTGGTAAAGGAGCGTTTCCCCGGCCACGAGATCAGGATCAATTATATCGGCCCCGTCATCGGCACCCATGCGGGCGCGGGTACGCTTGCGCTTTTCTTTAAGGGAAAGCACAGATAAAGCAGAAAGCATTTTCGGATAAACATACGAGGAAAACCATGGAAAACGATAATAAACGACCGATGAGATATTACGCCGCAATCGGCGGCACCGTCATCGGCGGAATTTTGACCGTTGCGGGCGGCTTTTACGGCTTTTCGTCCTTTGCGGGCAGCTGGCTTCCCGCTCTGGTCGGCTTGGGCGTCGCATTGCTCGGCGCGGTGATTTCCTTTTTCAGTTCGCTGGAACGGGATAAGCTTTCCGACGGGGAAGGAGCGTCGGAAGGGCGGCGCTTCAAATCTGTCGTCCGGGCGGCGCGCAATGTGCTTCTTATGCTGGGCGGCGCGGGCGTAGCGGGCTCGCTGATCGTTATCGTTTATTTATGCGCCTATTTTTCCTTGGGCGGGCTGGTTCGGGCGGCCGTATGCCTGGCGGCCACCGCGGTTATCCTTACGGCGGGCATCGTCTTTAAGGAACGATATACAAAGCTTTGACCATTTTTCCTTTGATTTTAGAAAACCCCGCCCGAGGCTTATGTCCCGGGCGGGGTTTTCAATTGTTTCGGTTATTTCTTGCGCTTGTTGGTAAACGCAAGTATCTTTTCTGTATTTCCGAATACCACCATGTGGTCGCCGTCCTCAAATACGTATTCCGCATTGGGAGAGGAAACGATTTTGTGGCCTTTTTTGATCGTAAGAATATTGATGTCGTATTTTCTGCGGGGGTTAACGTCCACGATCTTTTTCCTGTACCATTCGCTCGGTACCGCAAGCTCGAAAATAGAATATTCGGCGTCCAGCTCGATATAATCATATACCTTTGCGGAATTCAGCTTAACGGCCAGCTTTTCGGCGATATCGCGGTCGGGATAGATGACTTCGTCTGCGCCGTTGCGGAGCAGGAACTTCCGCTGGATCTCCGTGGTCGCCTTGGAAACCACGTATTTCGCGCCGAGGTCTTTCAAAAGAGAGGTGATCTCGAGGGAGGATTGGAAGTCGTCGCCGATCGCCACCACGCAGACGTCGAAAGAGGGGATATCCATCGTGGAAAGATTGTCCGCGTTCATGCAGTTTGCGATCAGTGCATTGGTGTATTTGGGCGCCAAAGCGTTGATGATATCCTCGTTTTTATCGACGATCATAACCTCGTCGCCCATATTCAGCAGTCTCGTCCCGAGCGTCTGCCCGAATTTTCCCATACCGATCAATAAAATAGATTTCATAAAAACTCCTTATAGCTGCGTGCGTCAGCCGATGAGCAGCGCGTCGAGCGGCTTTTTTACTTCCGAAGATTTACGGCTTTCGCCGAAAGCGAGCGCCAGGGTGAGGATTCCCACTCGGCCCGCGTACATGAGAAAAATAATGATACATTTGGAGGCGGTGGAAAGGATAGGGGTCAGCGAAAGGCTCAGCCCCACGGTTCCCAAAGCCGACACTGTTTCAAATAATACCTGTCTGAATGAAGCCGAGGCGTCGGGCTCTATGGCGCAGATGAGCAGCGTCGCCGTCATTACGATGATGAGGCAGGAAACAAAGATGGCAAGCGCCTGATTGACCAGCGAGTATTCCACCCGTTTTTTTCCGATATTGATATCCTTGCGGCCGCGGAATACGGCGACCATTCCCATAAGAATGACGGCGAGCGTGCTGATCTTGATTCCGCCTGCGGTCGAGCCTGAGCTTCCGCCGATAAACATCAGCATGATGGTGAGCAGATAACCGCTGTCCGAAAGGGAATTGAGATCGATGGTATTAAATCCTGCCGTTCGCGGCGTTGTAGCGTTGAAAAAAGCGACCAGCCATTTTTCGCCCGTGGAAAATCCTCCGTAGGTGGGGTTGTTGCGTTCGAAAAGTAAAAAGAGAAGGGTGGAGGCGACGAGCATCAACGTATTTACCAACAACACGACTTTGGTGTGCAGCCTGAATTTTTTGACGTTGCCCTTGTTATCGACGATATCTCCCCATACGCAGAAACCGAGTCCGCCGATGATAATGAGAAAGGCGATAGTGAGAGAGACGACGGGATCGGCGGCGTAATGGGTAAAAGAGACAAACGTTTCTTCGCCGAACACCCCACCCATCAGGTCGAATCCGGCGTTGCAGAATGCGGAAATCGAGTGCCAGACGGAATAATAGATGCCTTTTCCCACTCCGAAATCGGGAATGAAGCGGATAGAGAGGAAAATAGCGCCCAAGCCTTCAAAAATAGCGGTTCCGATAAAGATGCGCCGTACCAGGCGGCGAATACCGCTCAACCGTCCCTCTCCCGCGGACTGCATAAGAGCCTTGCGTTCGTAAAGCCCCATATGTCGGCCCAACAAATTAAACAGGACGGATACGAAGGTCATAAACCCCAGTCCGCCGGTCTGGATAAGTATAATAATGACGATCTGCCCGAAAAGGCTCCAGTGCGTGTTGGTGTCGTAGGGGACAAGCCCCGTCACGCACGTCGCGGATGTGGAGGTGAACAGAGCGTTGATGTAAGTGGTGGATTGTCCGTCTTTCGTCGCAAACGGCAGAAATAAGAGCAGGCTGCCGGCAATGATGACGATAAGATACCCCAGCGACAGAAATTGCCACACGGTCATTTTTGATTTTGGTTTTAATTTCATATTTTGTTTTCTCGAAAATGTACGCCTTTGACGGGCGTTCCCGAATCGTTAGAGGTATTGTAGCACATTCCCCCGGCTTTGTCAAACGGGTTTAAGCAAGTCGAAAGCAGAAAGAGAAAAAATCGGCGAGGCGCTCAAAATCATTGACAATTTTATTGAAACGGGATATAATAAAAAGGCTTTGAAAATACCGACGGGAATATAAGGGGACGAAGAGGGTAAGACGAAGGCGGTCTTGAAAAGTAAGCCTTTGCATTGCGGCGGAGTTTCCCGATGTCGCTGTTTTAGCGGATTGTACGGGGAGTTTCGTGCAGTTTGCGGAAAGGGCGATTCGCAGTTTTCCCGCGATTGTATATTAGCGTAATAATTTTATGCAGAGATGGTAGAGAGGTCGATTACGGCAGTCTTGAAAACTGTTGATGGCAACATCCGGGGGTTCGAATCCCTCTCTCTGCGCCAAAGCCCCGAAAATCGGGGCTTTTTTCGCGCCGTTTTTCAATCGTCGAGCGCAAGCGCCGCTTCCATGGCTTCCGCGCTCGCAAGCTTGCTTGTACTGTCGATGTGGCTGTAAATGTCCGCCGTCGTGCTCATATCGGAATGCCCGAGCCAATCCTGAATCATCTTCATCGGCACGTTGTGGGCGAGCAGAATGGACGCGCAGGAATGCCGCAGATCGTGAAAACGGATATTTTTCAAACCGTTGTGTCTAAGAATAAACTTGAAGTGCCGCGTGACGTACTGCGGCGTCAGGATCTCGCCCAAGGCATCCACGCAGACATAGTCGAGATACTTTTTGCCGTACGCTTTCCTCATCGCCTGCCGCATCTTTTCCTGCTGTGCTTTCTCGGCGAGCAGGACTTCCTGAATGTAGGGGATCAGCGGCATGGTGCGGTAGGACGATTTCGTTTTCATCACATCGTAGCCCTCGACGTGAGTGCCGCCCGCTTTATTTTCGATGATCTTGTGGCGGATGTAAATTTTCTTCTCCTCCCAATCGATCGCCGACCATTTCAAGCCGAGAATCTCGCTCCTCCTCAATCCGTAATAAGCGGCGAGGATAATTACGACCCGCAGAGGATCGCCGTCCAGACAGTCGATCAGCTTTTTGATTTCTTCGGTGTTGTAGTAACTGCCGATATACTGCTTGGCTTTCGGGCGGTCTGCCTGGTCGCAGGGATTGGACGGAATGAGCCGCCTCTTTACGGCGTTCTTGAACGCAAGATGCAGAAGGGAATGATACCTCTGCGCGGTGGAGCCCGAAAGTCCGTCGCCCCGTAAATAGGCGTAGAAATCGTTGATTTCGTCGCCCGTGATCTCCCTTAAAGACAAGCCGAGCTCTTTGAAATAGGGGGCGATTCTCGATTCGACCATTGCCATGTAGCCGTTGAAGGTGAGCACGGAAAGATTGTATTTGTAACCCTCCAACCATTCCGTCAAGTAAGCGTCCACCGTCTGCGCGGCAAGCCTGCGCTTTTCGCGTTCCGCGGGGGAGAGGCAGTCGAACAAGTACAAATCGCTCTGATTGTACCTGGAGAGAATCTCCATCAGCCTGTGATTGGCTTCCGTTTTGCTCCCTCTTTTGGACTCCAAATCGAGATTGCACCATTTTTCTTTGCGCTTTCTTTCCGCTGTGTATAAATTGATTACGGCGTACCATTTGCCATTCCGTTCGGCCAGGCGGCCTGTGATTCGTTTCATGTTTTCCTCCTTGTTGTATTTTTGTCGTGCGAATGTCCTGGTATCACCATCGGCAACACAAGAGTATCACACCTTTTCCCGTAAGTCTAGCGATTGAGGGAGATTATTCGGGAGAAAGAGAATAATTTTTCGTTTCCAAAAGAAAGGCGATCAAATGCATTTTTGGCACGATGATTTTTCCTCCCACCTTGATCGAGGACAGGCTTTTGTTCTTCACAAGGGCGTAGGCTTTGTTTTTGCCGATACGAAGAATTTTGGCGACTTCGCTTACGGTCAGCACTTCGGGCTGATCTTTCAGCATGGATAAATAGACTCTTGCGTTCATGAAAGTACCTCCGAAATTTGATTTTTGAAAAACTTATATAAAATACTTCTCACTTATACAAAGGAAAAAATGACCAGCTAACAACTATAAAAAAGTAAGTTTCGTCAAAGTTTCACATAAGAAAATAGTATCATAAAAAATACTCCTCACTTTTCATGCCGAAAAAATGATATACTGACTACCCTAAAAATGAAAATTTCATCAAAATTTCACACAATAAGACGAAATTATAACAAGCCCCACTTTTTTATAGAAAAGTGGGGGCTTGTCCATGTTAATTTTTTTTTTACGCTTTCAGATAACAGCGAAAGGTATTCCTGCCAACACATATTCATCGGAAGTTTATAAGAATGCATAGTATATTTTGAATATCATTCTAAAAACATTTTTATAATTTATAAAGGTGGAAGTTTGTAGCTTGCACTTTTTTCTCTAACAGATTGGATAGTGAACAATTTTAATGAAATTCAAAAATCTTTCAGTAGAGTTGAACAAATCCGTTGACAAAGAGAAACATAAAAAATTGATTTTCGTCAAAATTTCATACAATGAGGTAAAATTATAATAAGCCTCCCGCTTTTTTATAAAAAAGCGGGAGGCTTGTCTATGTTAACGTGTTTTTTAAGAGGGCTTTTTCGGAAAAGCAAAAGGTCGGTTATCAGAAGTTTATTTTCTATTTTTAGACAAGAGGGGGAGGTATTCCTGCCAACGGTGCTCTCGGATAGGCATAGGCTTTTCGTTGTCGAAAAAGAGCACCAGCGCAGGGCGAATCGTTCCCCAGGAATCCATAAACGCATAGCGGATTAAATGACCTTCCGCAATCAGTCGTTTGGCTTTGGCGTGATAGTTGAAGTACATAAACTCAGTATGCGTCGAAGCGGGCTTTTATAATCTGAGTTCCTTTGCGCTGTTGTTTTCAATTAGGCGTTTGGATATATGGTACATTCAATGAAGGGAACGAATAGAAAATTTGATGAGAAAATCAGTCAATTTCTATCGTCGGTTCTGCCCAGCAAGTAATCGGGAGAAACTTTAAAATGTTCGGCTAATTCTTTTAAGTAGTAAAGAGAGGGTAATTCTCCCGTTCTATTCCACTCATAAATAGAGTTGTTAGCAAATTGCATAATATTTGAAAGTTTAGCGGGAGTAGTCCCTTTTTCTTCTATTAGCTCTTTAAGCCGTATATGAAAAGTTGTAAGATTATTTGATTTATAGAAATCCTTGTTATCAGATTCTCCCAGTATATATGTTAGGGGCTTTTCTAAATAATCGGCTAATTTAATAAGAGAGCGCAAACTGGGAATAATTCCATAAGTAGTACCTCGTGAAATAATTTCTTTGTTAATATTAGCTTCTTTTGCAAAATCTTTTTTTGTAAGACCACTCTCGTCTAAAATCAAAATGAGTCGTTGCTGATATTGAACAGAAGTTCTATTTTTATTTTCTTGTGGGGTTCTTGCCATTAGAAACTCCTTTAATATAAATTTAATTATTTCTGTAATCTGTTCTTCCTAACAAATAGTCAAGAGAAACATCAAAGTATTGAGCGATTGCTTCTAAATATTCCAGCGTAGGTAAAGAGCCTGTTCGTAACCATTCATAAAAGGAATTTTTTTGAAAAGGCATTGAACGACAAATAGTGGAATATTTCTCATTTTTTTCCTTTCGCAATTGCTCAATACGATAATGGAAAGTAGTTGGTGACTCGGATTTATAAAATACATTCTTATCCGTTTCTGCTAATAAATATTCCAGGGATATATTTAGAAAATCTGCAATTTTAATTAAGGATTTTACGCTCGGTACGATTGAATAGACAGTTGCTCTTGTTATTACTTCTTTATTTACTCCGACTAATTGAGCAAACTCAGCTTTGGTACACTCTTGATCGAAAATTAAATCAAGTAACCTTTTACGGAAATCAGGGGAAATTCGTTTTTCACAGTCATCAGGAGTTCTCGACATATTTCGACTAAACCTCTCAATTTTTTTATAAAAAATACGGTCAAAAAACTATCCTTTTGATACTATTAATGCTATAATAAATCTAAGTTTCAATAAGTCAAAATTCTGGGTGTTTGATAAATATTTGGGATATTTTTGAGTCCAAAATTTAAATAGCTTTTACGCTCGGTCAAAATTCTGTCTTTCTGATTAAAGTATGAAGCATTCTTGGACCTAAAAATATCAAAATTTTATGCTCTTGACTTATAT
>ERZ1036470.718-NODE-718-length-12831-cov-5.253757_pt1 | contig 12831 bp, 12 predicted proteins | sample MGYA00514232_ERZ1036470 | MGnify/ENA primary metagenome ERZ1036470 (study PRJEB33795, sample SAMN09464898) | human gut metagenome | isolation source: Bloodstream | host: Homo sapiens | place: USA: Stanford, California | collected 2016-02 ... | reverse complement strand
AAGAGAATTTTTAATTATCGATAATTTAGCACAAAATAGAAACAATTTCAAGATTCTATTTACAAACAGCTCTCTTGTGAGTACCAATTACATATTTTATTTTTATAGGCGAAAAATCCAATAATATTTAACTTATTTAGAAGAATAAAAAATAATTGGAATTAATTTTATTTACTGCTTGTTTCAAGCTTTATAACTTCTATTTCTGTCTTACTTCATTTTTGATATCAACATTAATAAATAACGGCTTTTTAGAAACTTGAATATCTGAATATTTTTCAAGTCAAAAAGTGGTCTTCCTGCCTGTTTCTGCTGTTATCAGCGGGCAACAATAAATCTTATACAAGTTTCGTCGCCGCTTCGCGGTCGTATTTATAGCTACCCGATAGCCAATTTAATCTCATTGCATTCATGCTTTTTCCCACTGTTTTTTTCACACAGTTTCATTTTATGTCCGAAATTTTAACCGTAAAAAGCTTACTATCATATGAAATAGAAAGCATGTCTCATAAAATTAAAGAGCGTGCATCAATCTATGTCGATTCAAAAAGATTTACCTGATAGAAAAGTATCCCCAAGATTCAAAGCCGAATTAATCAAATCATTAAAGAATCTGTACTTAATAAATATAGGTAAGTTAAAGAAATACATCTAGATAGAAACACAATTACGCGCGCGGCAATATATGGCATTCTGCCGGGCGTGTCAATTTTAATAAAACTTGCTGACTTCCGCAAAATTTCAGTAACTTATTTATTATATGCGTGTTTTTTATCGCATTGTTTAATAAATAACAAACACCTTGCTGTACGTATCAAGGGATTTCGTCAAACGACAAAGAATGGTCTATTACGCTCCTGCACCCCCCCATATCGAAAAAGCGATTACCGACTCGGTTATAACCCTCGCTATGAAATTGGCGCTTCAAAGCTTAAAATAACAAATAGAACGGGAAATGTCTTTTCCGTCAAAGTCACCATAGATACTTTCGAGGGTGCGCATAATAACTATTATACCGAGATACTACTATTTATCATAACTCCGTCTTCCGTTCATCTCGATAACTATACCCATATCGACTTTATAAAATGAAAATGCCGCAATTTGTCTTTTCGACAAATTGCGGCATTTTTGGTCGAGGCGACGGGGATCGAACCCACGACCTCAGCGTCCCGAACCGTAAAAGCCTTGTATAATAAGGGCTTTCGGGTGATTTTTAGTGCTTTTGTATCGGAAATCGGTGCTTTCCAAGGCTACCCAACACACTGCGTCCACACAGTCCAAGTCCGTAGATGGTCAAAGGTGTGGTCAGAGCAGATTTTTACGAGAACTCGCGCACCTAACCGAGAAAGTAGTTCATCGTTCTTTCTGCCAATAGTATAGCATACATTCGAAACTATTGCAAGACCCTGCTCAAAATGCAGAATTTGCGGTGCAGTAGTCAAAGAAAAGACCTTGCGAAAAAAGTTGAAATTGTTTCAAAAAAGGTCTGGACTTTCCTCCCCTTCTGTGGTATTTTTGTGTGCTGACAGGAGGTGCAGACCATGAAAAGTATCATAAAGGAATTATGGCGAGGAAACGTCATGCCGCCCGAGGACGGCAGACACAACACTCCCGAGATGCAACAGCTGCTGGAATATATCAGCAGACACAACGATGACCTGCTCAAATCCATGACGGACGAGCAGAAGAAAATCTTCGAAAAGTACCACGATTGCTGGAGCAAGTACGCAAGCCTTGCCGAAGCAGCCATCTTCGAGTATGCATTCAGATTAGGAATGCAAATTGCTATAGAGACATTAAAATAATTTGCATCCATACAACCATGTAATGTAATTTTCACAAAACTACTATTATTTACAATTATAACCTTGACAACTACAACCAAATGGTTTATAATATTATACACAAATATGTTTTTGGAAGGAATACTATGACAAGATCAGAACTGATTAAAATTATTTGTCAAAAAAACAATATCAGCCTTTCAGAACTAGCAAGACGAATTGGGCAAACACCGCAGAATTTCAGTAAAAAATTATTACGTAATACTGTTTCAGATGATGAATTATCAAAAATCTTGCTAGAACTAAACATTGAGTATGAGCAAAAAATTAAATTTTCGGACGGTACTTCAATGGAGATGAAAACTGAACAAGACTCATTACACTAAATTAAGACTAAGGAGGTCTATCATGAAAAAGAACCATAATGATGAGATGACATATACATCCGAGGAAATACTGAATGATCCCTACGGCTTTACTCTCAAGGAGATGACCGATGTTTTGGGAGAACAAGAAGCACAAAATTTATTCAATTTGCTGTATAAAAAGAAGCCAAATCCAAAGTATCAGACAGTTAAGATAAAGGAAATTCAACAGGGTGGTGACACAAGTAAATACGCTTTTGAGCTAACAGATGGTTACCGCATTGAAACTGTTTGCATTAAAAGAAAAACAGGAACAACAGTTTGCGTGAGTACAATGGTTGGCTGCCCTGTTGGTTGTATATTTTGCGAATCTGGTAGCAATGGATTTATTAGAAATTTAACGCCCTCAGAAATTGTTCAGCAAGTTGTTCTGCTGAAAGAAAAAGTCAATAGAATCGTCTATATGGGGATGGGAGAACCATTGTTTAACTACAATTCTCTTATAAAATCCATTCATATTTTACGTGATCGAAACGGATACAACTTCCCCACAGACGGAATTACAGTTTCAACTGTAGGCCCTTTGAAACAATTGAAAAAGTTGAGAGAAGAACACCTAAAAATTCAATTAACGCTTTCACTTCACGCAACTAATCAAACGACAAGAGACAAGGTTATACCGCACATGAGCGGAAACAAAATTGAAGATGTAGTGGAAGCGGTCCTGTCTTATTCAGAACGCCATAATAGAAAGATTACGATAGCGTATCTGTTATTACCTGGAGTTAATGACAGGCCTTCGGATGTTCGTCAATTAAGTCGGTGGTTTCGTGGAAAAAACGTTTTAATTAACTTGTTACAATACAATAACACTAAATGCTTTGATATGAAGAGTCCAAACAAACAACAATTGGTTGCATTTAAAAATTTGTTGGAACGTGAAGGCTTAGAGGTGAAGCTTCGTGAATCAAGAGGCGGAAAAATAAAGGCTGCGTGCGGTCAATTAGTTAGTGAACATAACAAAAAAGGGAGAGTGGCTCCTATGAGTATCCCTCAAAGTAAAAGTTCTACGCGATCGGTCCCCTCCAAAAAAGCAGAGCAGCGAGCAACCCCCAATAACCCAAACGGAAAAAAAAACAATTTTAAAAACAAAAAAACACGCCGAACCCCGTATTGATAATCGGCCATACAGTTAAACATTGTATTCAGTTTGTAGTGAAGAGGAAAAGTATAAAAACGTGAAAAAGCTCGAATTAATCAATATAAATAAAACTTACGAACATACAAAGCACCAAAACGGTCGATGCCTTTGAAAACAGTATTCTGCTTTCGATCCTTGGAGAATGTGCCTTGGCACTTGAGAGCGAAAGAAACGCGCGAGAGAAGGAAGCCTCTGCTATCCTTGCAGAGCAAGAGAAGCTACGCGCAAATCTGCTCCGCACCATATCTCACGACCTTCGTACACCTCTGACCTCAATATCCGGCAACGCAGACAATCTGCTCGCAAATGACGAAGCATTTGATGCGGAAACACGCCGACAGATCTATACCGATATTCGTGAGGATTCCGAGTGGCTCATCAGCCTTGTGGAAAATCTTCTGTCGGTATCCCGTATGGGAGACGGAAAGAGCGACATACGGATGTCCGCCGAGCTTGTGTCCGATGTTATTGATGAAGCGGTCAGACGCACCGAGAAAAATGCAAGCGAGCATAAGCTCACCGTCAAGGAAAGCGACGGAATACTGCTTGCGCGGATGGATGCAAGACTTATCGTTCAGGTCTTGATCAATCTGATCGACAATGCGATAAAATATACGCCAAGCGGATCTGAAATAGAGATCTCGGCAGTCGAAAAGGACAATGAAATTGCAATTACCGTAGCGGATAACGGACACGGAATTGCAGACGAGATAAAGCCCCGTGTGTTCGATATGTTCTACACAGGTGCTGAAAAAATTGCCGATAGTCGCAGAAGTCTGGGTCTTGGACTGGCACTCTGCAAATCCATTGTAAACGCTCACGGCGGTGAGATTACAGTAAGTGACAACAAGCCGCACGGTGCGGTATTTACCTTTACACTGCCAAAGGAGGATGTGGAGATCAATGAATAAACCCTTAATACTCGTAGTCGAGGATGATGCGCCCGTTCGTAATCTTATCACAACGACCTTAAAGGCGCACGACTATAAATTTATAACGGCACAGAACGGAAACAACGCTATTATGGAGGCTTCATCGCATAATCCCGATATTGTTTTGCTTGATCTCGGACTCCCCGATATAGATGGCGTTGAGGTTATAGAGAGAATACGCACGTGGTCGGATATGCCTATCATAGTGATCAGTGCAAGAAGTGAGGATAAAGACAAAATTGATGCCCTTGATGCCGGCGCGGACGATTACTTAACCAAGCCTTTCTCTGTAGAGGAACTCTTGGCAAGGCTTCGTGTTACGCAAAGAAGATTAGCCTCGAACCGTAACGAAGGCGCAAGCTCGGTGTTTATAAACGGTGCTTTGCGAATCAACTATGCCGCAGGCTGTGCCTATCTCGGTGATGAGGAATTGCATCTGACTCCCATCGAATACAAAATACTGTGCTTGCTTGCCACAAACATCGGCAAGGTATTAACGCATACCTTCATTACACAGAAAATATGGGGCGCGGCGTGGGAAAATAACGTAGCCTCTCTCCGTGTTTTTATGGCAACGCTACGCAAAAAGATCGAAGCAACCCCCGACTCACCGCAGTACATCCAAACGCACATCGGCGTTGGATACAGAATGATGAGGGTGGAGTAGCAGTTAATCCGATAGATATTGTCTTGAAAGGAACAATGAATTATGAAAATTCAATTTATAGGTGCTGCGCAAGAGGTGACGGGAAGCTGTACACTTCTTGAGATCAACGACCGCTATTATTTAATTGATTGCGGTATGGAACAAGGAATTGACGTGTTTCAGAACGTTGCCTTGCCGGTTCCTGCAAGTCAGGTTGACGCAGTTTTTTTGACACACGCTCATATCGACCATTCGGGAATGTTGCCAAGACTTTATAAAGACGGCTTCCGTGGCATCATATACGCAACAGAGGCAACGGCGAAGCTGGCAGATATAATGCTCAAGGATAGTGCACACATCCAGATGAGCGAGATTGAATGGAAGAACAGAAAGGCAGAGCGCTCGGGGGAAGAAAACTTCACTCCGACATATACAATAGAAGATGCGCTCGGTGCGATCAAGCTCTTCCGCGGAGTGAAATATAACGAGAGAATTACGGTGTCCGCAGGCGTGGATATTCGCTTTACGGATATTGGACATCTGCTTGGCTCTGCGGCAATTGAAATATGGCTCAGAGAGGGAGATACGGAAAAGAAGATCGTATTCAGCGGCGACGTAGGAAACACGAATCAGCCGATCATCAAGGATCCTGCACCCGTTGCGGAAACAGACTATCTTGTTCTCGAATCCACCTACGGTAGCCGCAATCACGAGCGTCATACCGACACGATAGAAGTATTGGCTGAGCTCATCGAAAACACTTTGTCACGTGGCGGAAACGTGGTTATTCCGTCCTTTGCTATTGGCAGAACGCAGGAGCTACTCTATGCCATTCGTGAAATAAAGCAAAGAAAGCTTGTCAAAAATTCGGATTTTCCCGTTTATGTGGATAGCCCTTTGGCAATTGAAGCAACCGAGATCTTCTCAAAATGCGATCCCGCTTGCTTTGATGATGAAACGAGAAAGCTGATAGACGATGGAATTGATCCCATCAGATTTGATGGACTCAGATTGTCTGTTACAGTGGAGGACTCTAAACGTATTAACGAAACGCTCGAACCCAAGGTCATTCTTTCAGCGAGTGGAATGTGTGAGGCAGGCAGAATCCGCCATCACCTCAAGCACAATCTGTGGAGACCGCAGAATCTCATTTTGTTCGTAGGCTATCAGGCTGAGGGAACGCTTGGCAGGAACCTCATTGAAGGTGTCCAGAATGTGCGCCTGTTCGGTGAGGATATTGCCGTAAGAGCGCAGATCAAGTCGCTCAAGGGTACAAGCGGACATGCCGATCAGCAGGGACTTATTTCGTGGCTTGAAAGCTTTGAAAAGAAGCCTCGTACCGTATTTCTTAACCACGGAAACGAGGAGTCTATCGCTGTCCTTTCCGATGAGCTGAAGGAGCGCGGGTATGCGGTAGAAGCACCGTACAGCGGAACCGAGTATGACCTTGTAAAAGGTATTATGACCGCTTATACCGAGAAGAAGCGCGTTACGGCAGCCGACGTTGCCAAAGCACGCTCCAGAAAGAATAATATTCACCGTGATCTCGTCTCGCAGGCAGAAGCGCTTCTCGCTCTTGCAAAGCGTTGTGAGAGCCGTCCGAATAAGGAAAACGCTAAGTTCGCAGCGCAGATCAGAGCGTTGATGGAAAAGTGGGAGAGATAAGAAATGGGCTTTTGGATTTATATGCTCATTATGGATCTGCTCATACCGATAATAATGATATTGTTCGGGCAAGCATTTCTCAAAAAAGCACCGAAAGAAATCAATTATGTTTTCGGATACCGTACCTCAAGGTCAATGAAAAACAGAGATACTTGGGAATTTGCACACCGTTACTGTGGCAAAATATGGCTTATCTGTGGTTTGGCACTCATTCCTATCGTAGCAGGTATTATGCTGTGCTTCATTGGGGCGGACACTAAAACCGTGGGATATGTGGGCGCGTCAATGTTGGTATTTCCGCTTTTACTAATAATCCTCTCGGTTATTCTTACAGAGCGAGCATTGAAAAATGCTTTTGATAAAAACGGAAATCCGTTTTCGGAAAACACAACGATTGGCATAGTCCTATCCGTCAAAAAGCAATGGTGGCTGAAGGTCAATACCAAGCCCATAAGAAAGCACGCTCTTGACGGTGCAACCTTTCCTCATATTGTTACGGTGAAATATACTGTGGACGGAAACGAGATCGTCAAGAAAAAATGGCTTAAATCCTTTGTCACTCCGCCGAACGTGAATGAGCAAGTGACGGTGGTTTACCGTGAGGATAAGCCTACCAAGTTCAGATTGGAGCTTTGATTATGAAAATAAATTGGAAAGATACACCCTTATTACATAAAGTCGTTACCATAATATCAGTTCTTGCAAGCCTATCCGTCGTGGTATTAGCGGTATTGCAAATATTTGATGTTTGGGATCAGGCAATCAACATCTTTATGCCTTTGATGGGTGTAACAATGCTTTGCCAAAGCTATATGCAATGGAACAATAGCCGTAAGGTCGCATATTTCAGTATCGGAACGGCAGCATTTATTTTTATCTGTTCCATAGTGGTATTCTTCGTAAAATAGTAAATAGCCCTCGTTTCAAAATGAAGCGAGGGCTTTCTCAAACCTCAATATCTGCATCGCTGTAGTCAAAGAAAACGCTCGGCGAGAAAAGCAGCTTCCGAAGGTGGTCTGTCCCAAAATGTATGACAGACCTCTTTTGCGTGAAAAGTTTGCACAGATTTGCAAAAATAAAGCCGAAATTTACAGATGTTCTTCTTCTGCCGTAGGACAAAACAGCGCAAAAGTATAGAGAAATCAAGGTTTTTTGTGATATTGCATCCACTCCTATCATCTTGCGTATATGGTAGGCAGGTCAAAACGGCAGATTTTTGAGAGAAATCTCGCTCCGTTCATATTCTCTTACTTGAAAAAAGCCGCAAAATATGGTAAAATAGAATACCAACAAAAATTACGAAAGGAGGGGTATCAATGATGGCAGAAAAGAAAAAATATGAATTTTTGCGTATCATAGCACTTGACGGCAGTACCATTTACAGAAGCAAGGGCTTGACCGCGCTGAAGGACGGCAAGACAACCGCCAATGCCTTTTCGGGTGTTCTTGACGATAGCCTTGAAACCATCAAGCTCCGAGAGATCTACGCAAAGCACGAAGCCGAGATAGGATATCCCTATCTTGAAGATAAAGCCTTCTGCCGAGCCATTGTTTCCGTCTCCTTCGATTATGCTATCAAGCAATACGAAAAGCAAGGACGGAGATACGTTCTCTACGGACAGACGGTTACCGATGAGGATATGACCGACCACGTGTGCATCCGCACGCTTGACGGCAAACCAACGCTCGTGGCAATTGAAACACCGCTGAATCAGGACAGGCACTATGCCTCCGTAGAACATCCGATCTCCGCAGAGCTTCTCGGTAAATACTTTGTGTACGATGCAGAAAAGCGTGAGTATAAGAGAAGCGACAAGGAAATGCCCTCGGTTGTGAAGAAGGAGCATATCCGTGAGCATCTGTATCTGCATGGCTTTGATATCGACGGCATCCATTATGTTCGTTATAAGCGTAGCGCAGGCAGTAGCCGTGACGGACGGTGTTTGTTTATCGCAGAGCCTCTGTATCAGGATATGATGGATTGGAGTGCCTGCGGTCTTTCTGCGGATAGTGTTTCGGATCAGGCATCGTGGCAGGCGTATATCGCGCTTACGCTAAGTAGTATCGAGTCGACAATCAGGCTCCCCAAAAAAGCGATCCTTATCATTCCCGACAAGGTGAGCAAATTCAAGACCACCGCTGTGTGCGTAAAGGAAGATAAAGCTCTCGGACTCACGGCGACCGAGGAAGAAACCGAGATTGAGAACGTGATATGGGATGGCGAAGCTCTCCTTGACGTGAGCGAGTTTGAGAGAGCCGGATATGCCGATAAAGGCATGATGCTCCTTCGTAACCGCTTCTTCAAGACTTGTGCGTTCAACACGAATTTGCAAAAGTGGTTCAAGGACAAAGGCATCACCACCGTCGGACAGCTTGCAGGCTATACCACCGCGCGAAAGGTCGAGGATATCAAGCTCGTTATCACCGAGAGCAGCCTCAAGTACCTCAAGTTTATGCCGAAAGGACAATCTCTCAAAGTATCCCTTGAAGCATGGCTTGATGCCGTGTACGGTGGCAAGACCACATCTGAGTTCGGCGTTGTTAAGACGGATAAGCCCCCGTCCAATATGGAAGGTCGCTTGGCGTACACCAACTATCAGCTGATGAACACCCTTGCCATCACGCCGTCGGGAATGGAGCAGTTGCTCGATGCGTCGCTCTATCACCTTTATAAGATCTACAACAGCGCAATGCACCTACGCTATCAAATCAATTACCTGTCGGAAACAGAACCCGATGACCTTGCGGTTATGACGGCAGATAACTATCGGCGCAAGGTCGTAATGGAGATGCTGTTCAGAACGCCCGATTTTGAACACACGGAATTTTATAAGGATCTGAAAACCGATGTGTGTTATTATTTCAAGCGCAGGCTGAAGAAAGGTCGTGTGCTTGTGAACGGTAACAACCAAACCATATTCGGAAACCCCTACGAATTTTTGTGTGCCGTAACGGACAAGACCTACGAGCCAACAGAGCCGATGCTCCTCGGTGACGGCGAGGTCTATACCAAACGCTTTGAGGACGGAGAGCAATTGACCTGCGCGAGAAATCCGCACATTACCCTCGGCAATATCCTCATAGGAGTCAACCGCAGAAAAGAAGAAATAGACACCTATTTCAATCTCACAAGGGATATCGTTTGCGCCAATGCAATAGGTAGCAACCTACAGCAAAGGCTCAACGGATGCGACTACGATTCGGACTCCATGCTCGTAACGAACGATCAGTTCCTCTACCTTTCGGCAAAGACCTGTTATGAAAATATGGGTGTTCCCGTATGCTGTGTTGCTCCCGTGGGCAAAGCAGAGTATTCTTCTTCTGCCGTGGATCTCGCAAGGCTTGACCTTGCCATTGCGGAAAACAAGATCGGAGATATCGTCAACCTCTCGCAGTTCCTTAACAGCCTACTGTGGCATAATGTGAATGACGGCGCAAGCATCAATGATATCCTCCCGATATACAATGAGATCTGCATCTTGGCTGTGCTGTCCGGCATGGAGATCGATAAAGCAAAGAGAATGTACGCTGTGAAAACAGGCAAGGTGCTTCACCGCTTGGAGAAGCGCAAGCAAGAGTTCAAAAAAGCAAACGGCGGTAAGCTCCCGAACTTCTACTACTTCATTACAGGACAAGAAGAAAAGATCGAGAAAAATAATACCGCAACGCTGAACTGTCCGATGTCGATCATCTACGATTTCGTTACGAAATACGAGCCGTACAGATTGCCGAAAAGAAAGGTGAAGCTCTCCGATCTCTTCTCACTTGATGAAAGCGACGGCGACAGCAACGACTACCACCGCAAGAAAAATATAATCGTCGCCGTGCAAAAAGCCGAGGATGATATCCGCCATCTGCGTATCAGGGAAAGCAAAGCGCAGGGCGATGCGAAAGTCATTCTCCGCGCCGAGACGCAAACGATACTCGATGAATGCTTGAAGGTCGTAGCACGCAATGTCTCCAACGATCACGTGCTTGGATTGCTTCTGCGAGAGCTTGATTCGGGGGAGAAAAAAGAGATATCGCAAATCAAGAGCTTCCTCTTTGCCTGCCTTCTGTTCGAGAAGAACGGACGGCTTCTCTCAAAGGTGAAAACGCCCGAGGATTATCACTACACCGAGCTGAAGCTCGCAACCGATGAAAACATCAAGCGTGATGATATGATAGAAATCATATACGGTCATCCTCACGTGATTACGGTTGACGGTGATACCGTATTGGGCAGCCACGGAAAAATTGAAATAGTCGATGGCAAAGTCATTCATTACGATGCTAACGGCAACAGAGTTCCACTATCAATATTGGATTATTAAATCCGCAAACACACATGAGTGCTGAGAAAAATCTCGGCACTCTTTTTTTATTCTCAAAATCAAATTCAAAAATTATAAAAGGAGTTTTCTACCATGAAAAACATTCAAAATGCAATCGAAACTTTACGAAGGAGGTACTGTCTTGAGATACTACGATCCTAAACGCAGAGATAACCCCGGCGATTTCTTTCCTATGCCCAAGGCTGTGTTCCGTCTTGGACTTGACTACGGAGAGATCGCTCTCCTTGCATTCCTCATGTACTGCGAGGATAGGAAAACCTTCACGTGCCATCCGAGCTACGCTACCATCGGGAGCGCACTCGGCATGAGCAATAACACCGTCAAAAAATATGTAGATAGCCTTGAAAGAAAAGGCTTCATCTATACCGAACCGACGATGGTTCGTACTCGTGACGGTCGCGCTCACAACGGCAGCCTGCAATATACCTTGCAACCGATCAAGCCTATCGAAGAAGCGTACTTCGAACAGCAGCTCCGTGAAGCAGAAGCGAGAGCGAGGTTCAATCAGGCGATGAAAAAATTTGAGAAGAAAGGAGGAAAGCTTGATGAAGCAATCAATGTATAAGAACAGAGATGAGATGCCTATGTTCCTCACCGTGATGGACGTGGCAAATCTCCTTGGCATCTCCCGTGCAAGTGCATACGAGCTTGTGCGTGAGGACAACTTCCCGAAGCTAAAAATCGTTCAGGGTCGCACTATTATTCCTCGTGACCGACTCCTCGAATGGCTGGATGAGCAAACGAGATACGATGAATTACCACGGTGAGCGCAACAATAAGTGAACCGTGTACCGATCACCAATGGGGGCTTTGCAAGCCCCTATTTTTTAAGCAGGATAAAGCCGTGTCTAATCCACGGCGCATCACATCGCACGGCAACGCCGAGTGAATGGCAAAAAAGCGAGGTGTTTCAAGGACTTTTGGAGAAATTCGCATAGGCGCGTTCACGCAGGCAAAGGTTGTCTATTCGCGCCAATTTGCCAAAATATCGGTCTTTGACACCTCAAAACACAAGGTGTGTCAAGGGAATACGCATTGTCTGCCCTTGGCGCGTCAATCAAAATAATAATCACAGAAAGGGATTACCACTATGAAACAAAATAACGAAAAGACTTCAAAAGGCGTAGCATTAACCGAAGCTCAATGGGAGCGTTGCGACCGCCTTGCAAACGAACTTGGATGCCGTTCCCGTAACGCATTCATCCGTGATGCCATCGACTTTTATTGCTCGTGGCTCGAAAAGGAACAAAGCGAACGCTTCCTAACACCTGCGCTTGAATCAGTTATCAGCGCAAAAATCCGTGACAGTGAGGAACGCATCAACAGAAATCTTTTCAAGATTGCCGTTGACCTTTCCATCCTTGCCAAGATCGTTCTTGACGAGGACGGCGGCGGTTATGATGAAGATTATCTCGCCGCGATGCGCCGCGATTCTATCCGTGAGGTCTCCGAAACCAACGGTGCGATTCGTATGGAAGAACGCTTCAAGTAAGGAGGACTGAATGGCAAAATTAATTCTCAAAGCTCCTTACTATAAGCCCGGACATCGTACCGAATCAGGAAGGTCACGCGGTGGATACGCAGAGTATATTGCAACGCGCGAGGGAGTTGAAATTCTCCGTGGCGGTATGCTCGGATATATCGGTGAGCGGCAAGGCTCAAACGGGTTGTTCTCCGACGAGGGCGAAAAAATAAATCTCTCCGCTATCAGCCGTGAGATAGACGAGCATCCCGGAAACGTTTGGGGTATTATTATTTCTCTCAAACGTGAGGATGCGGAACGCCTTGGATATAATTCTGCGGAGCAATGGTTGAATCTTCTTCGCTCTCACAGAAATGATATCGCAAAGGAGATGCACATCCTTCCGAGCAATCTCCGTTGGTATGCTGCCTATCATAAC
>ERZ1036470.716-NODE-716-length-12858-cov-21.000391_pt1 | contig 12858 bp, 10 predicted proteins | sample MGYA00514232_ERZ1036470 | MGnify/ENA primary metagenome ERZ1036470 (study PRJEB33795, sample SAMN09464898) | human gut metagenome | isolation source: Bloodstream | host: Homo sapiens | place: USA: Stanford, California | collected 2016-02 ... | reverse complement strand
ATGGCCGGGCTTTGGCCATTGCGGCTGAGGTCCTTACACGCAGGCTTCTGCGCCGGGGAACGCGTTATAGGGTGCATGTCGTGGCAACTGAGCCCGCCACCGCTCCGCCAGCTCTTGCTTTCTATAAGTGCCGTACAAAACAAGGTGACTTGTAGGGTATCTAATCAGGCGCAAACTCGTCAGGATATGAAACCGATTACATAATGTGCTATTATACCTTTAAATATACGAGGGGTGAACTTTATGCCAAAAACAACGCTAACTTTAACAAGCACAGATTCAAAAAATATTGATGATCTAATCGTTGCAGTGATGCAGAAGCTTGATCAAACTGGGTACGGATTCTTGGCGATTGCTTTTGCTCAAGAGCTGGCTTACCACCAGAGTGATGCCGATAAGCTGGCGTTGATCAAGGAATACGTAACAATCCAATAGTTCGCGATTTCCAGTTTTCCCCTATTTCGTGGTACACTGAACATGTGAAAAATTGGAGGGAAGAATATGGTCGCAACCTTTATTTACTGGGCCGTGTTTGCTGTTCTTGCTGCTTGGGGATTGTGGAGTTTGGTTTTCTCATGTGTTTACCTGAGCAACCATGAAAACGGCAACTTATGGTTCTTTGCTATTATCAATGCCATCTTTGGCCTTTTGGGCTGGTTGTTCGCATGGATCATGAGTAACACCGCATGGCAGCAATACTGGTTTGCAAGTAAGGTTCAGCCATCTGCATGGTTTACTTACCTGCTGATCGGTTACCTTGTCTTGATTGTCTTGCAGGTCGTACTTGGCCGAGAAAAGCAAGTCCAGACAGCTTAATCATTGGTTCACGAAACGCAAAAATCGTCACACCTCAAACTCGGGTGTGACGATTTTTATATGCACGCCATTTAGGCATCAACTTGAATTAGACCCTTAAATAGCCCAGCGACAAATTTAGTCGGATCAAAGGCTTGTAAATCATCCATCTTTTCACCTAAGCCGACCAGCTTGACCGGAACATGCAACTCATTCCGGATTGCAAGCACAATGCCGCCTTTACCAGAACCATCTAGCTTGGTCAAAACGATACCGGTAATTTGGGTTGTTTGATTGAACTCCTTGGCCTGATTCAACGCATTTTGCCCTGTCGTTGCGTCCAGAACCAGTAAAACTTCTTGTGGTGCATCAGGTAACTCGCGAACAATCACCCGCTTAATTTTGTTTAACTCGTTCATTAAGTTGACTTTATTTTGCAAGCGGCCGGCAGTGTCTACCAGCACAACATCATAACCTTCATCTTTAGCCCGTTTAACCCCGTCAAAGACAACTGCAGCCGGATCACCGCCTGGATTCGTTGCCACAACCGGCACTTCAACCCGGCGACCCCATTCCTGCAACTGTTGGATGGCACCGGCACGGAAGGTATCGGCGGCCACTAACAAAACGCGTTTACCTTCTTCTTTGAGTTGATGGGCCAGTTTGCCGACCGTTGTGGTTTTGCCCGCACCGTTGACACCGACAAATAAGAAAACGGTTGGCCCTTCTTCGGCAAAATGCAGCTGATTGTCCTCACCTTTGCCTGCTTCACCATACATATCGACCAACTTTTCAACGATTACTCGCGAAACCGCCTTGGGATCCTTAGCATTTTTGAGTTTCACTTCTTCGCGCAACTCATCACTAAGCCGCACCGCCGTTTCAAACCCGACATCGGATTCGATCAGCATTTCTTCAAGATCCTCGAAAAAATCTTCATCAACCGTTCGAAAGTTGGCAAACAGTGCATTCAGCTTTTCACCAAAACTACTACGGCTTTTTTCCAGGCCTTCATCATATTTATTTTCTTCAGGCGTCTCCGGTTCAGTACCGGTGAACGCTTTTTTAATCGCATCAAAAAGTCCCATTAACTTGTCGCCTCTTTCTGTGATTGGTCCAAACTAACGGCCATAATTCGACTCACACCCGACTCCTGCATGGTTACCCCATATAAGACGTTGGCTGCAACCATCGTACCATGACGGTGAGTAATGACAATAAACTGAGTTGCACTGGCATAATGGCGTAGGAATTCGCCAAACCGGTTCACATTAACGTCATCCAGTGAGGCTTCAACTTCATCCAGAATGGAAAATGGCACCGGCCGCACTTTGAGAATCGCAAATAACAACACGATTGCCGTCAATGCCCGTTCGCCTCCAGACAACAGCGATAGGCGGGTTAACTTCTTGCCAGGCGGCTGTGCAGAAATCTCAATGCCCGTCGTCAACAGATCATCCGGATTGGTCAGGCTCAAATGCGCGTGACCGCCACCAAACATCTGCGGGAAGATAGCTTCAAATGCACTATTTGTCTGATCAAACATGGCTTTAAATCTGGTTTTGACCGTTTCATCCAATTCGTGCATTGTAGCGACTAGCTGTTGTTTAGCCGCTAAAAGATCATCCTGCTGCTTAGTGAGAAATTCGTACCGTTCATTAACTTCTTTAAATTGGTCAATCGCATTTAAATTAACCGGACCTAATTCATCTATTCCTCGCTTCAACAGTTTCAATTTGCTCTTAAGCTCAGGAATCGGGGCATGATCCGCCGCAACTGCTGCTTTAGCTGCTTCATAAGTTAACTGATAATCTTCAGCCAAAGTATTCAGCCGCGAATCCAGTCCCAGTTTCACGCGATTAAGCGCCACTGCTTGCTGTTCAGAAGTCGCCATCGCCTGATGCTGCTGATCATAAGTGGTCGTGATCCTGGCTGAAATGTCGCTTAATTTTCCGCGATTAGCCGCTTTTTCCTGCGTCAGCTTAGTTTGATCGGCTTTAAGCTGCGTCAGTTCTTTTTTCAAGCTGGCAATTGTTGCGGTCCGGCTTTCCTTTTCTGCGGCAGTTTCCTTGGCGGTTGCCGTAATGTGCGCAATTCGTTGTTGAAACTCTGTTGACTGGGTTTGCGCATCGATCGCTTGCGCCTGCCATTGCTGCTGCTGATCATGGAGCGTTTGCAGATCATTCGCGATGACGGCTAACTTGGTCTTTAAACCATTAACGGCTGCTGCTTGCTTAGAACTTGAGTCAGCTGCAGCAACAGCGGCTTCCTTAAGCTGATCAATCTTGGCCTGCGCATCGGCAATTTCTTTGGCAATCTTTTGACCTGCTTGATGCAAATCAGCCAATTTGGTACTCAAATCAGCCTGTGCGGTATTGGCCTGTTGCGCGGCTGCCAATTGCCGCTGCGCCTGCCGCAACGTCTCAGCTTGGGCATTATGCTGACTGGTAATGGCAGTAAGATCGGCTGCTAATGCTTGCGCTTGAGCAGTGGCAGTTTGCCAGGCTTCCTGAGCCGCGTTTTCCTGTTTCGTCAAGGTCGTCAAGTCAGCTTGCTTTTGCTTCAAATCTGCAACTAGATCCTGCAATTGCGTTTTGAGATGGCGCGCTTCTTGATTACGCGCCAGTGGTGATGCTTGCCGGCCTTGCTTAACCTGGCCACCCGTCAGCGAGCCGCCTGGGTTTAAAATATCCCCAGCGGTTGTGACGATGCGATACCGATGATGTGTTGAGTTGGCAATAACAATCGCATGTGGCAAGGTGTCCACAATTAACACACTACCCAGCAAGTTCGCCATCACGGCTTTCAAATCAGCTGGATACTGTGCCAGTTGCAACCCTGTTCCTAAAAAGCCGTCTGCACTTTCAACTAACTGCAAAACCGCACTTGGTAATTCCCGCGGCCGCATCACCGCAGCCGGCAGGAAGGTCGCCCGACCAGCGCGTTGTTGTTTCAAAAGACTGATGGCGCGTTGTGCGGCTGCCTCATCACGCGTCACAATGGCCTGCAAATTACTGCCTAACGCTAAATCAAACGCTTGTTGGTAAGCAGATGGCACCTCAAGTAATTCCGCAACCGCTCCGATGACACCTGGTAAGGAAGCTTTATGTTTTAACACTACACGCACACCATTATAAAAGCCGGCATAATCTTCATTTAATTCGGACAAGGTTTCGTATCGAGCCCGCGCGCGCTGATAAGTCGCCATCTCATCTTGATAAGTCCGTTGCTGATCAGTTCGTACTTTTTGAATTTGTGTCAGCTTGTCTTTGGCTTCTTGTGCCGCCGCTTGTTGTTGATCGACTTTGGTTTGAAGCTGCTGCTGTTGATTCAATAGTGTATTAACTTTGGCTTCCTGATCCTGAGCCTGTTTACTCAGCTCATAAATTCGACGATCATGAGCGGCATTTTGACTCGCCGCCAGTTGCTGATCTTTTTGTAAAGCGGCCTGCGCATTTTTGTTATCCGCCTGGGCTTTTAACAAATCAATGTAATGATTCTGCACCGTTTCCAATTGCCGATTAATGGCTGCCGGATCTTGGCTGGCTTGCTTTTGTTGGGCCAATTGCGTTTTGAGCTCAAGTTGTTTGGCTTGAGCCGTCTTGGCTTGCTTAGCCAAATCCGCTAGCCGCTGGTTGGCTTCGGTTAACGATTGCTGCGTATGGGCCAGACGTTCTTTCAAATCAGCCAGAGTCGTTGCTGCATTAGCCGACCGTTCACTGGATAAATTAGCCTCACCGCTGAGATTCTCCAGTTTCATCGAACGACTTAAGACTTGATCATTAAGGTGGTTCAGCTGTTCTTCATACTGGTGATCAACCGCACTCAGCTGTTCGGATTGATGCTCCAAGTCCTTAACCTTAGCCGTCAACGCCGCAATTGTTGCTTTGGTAACCTTGGCCTCACCTTGTGTTTTCTCCTGTTCAGCCGCTAGCTGCTCAATTTCAAGTGCCAACAAGGTTTGATGGATTCGGTGATAATCAGCTGATTGCTGTTGGTAATCCTTGGCCAACGAGGCTTGTTCCCGCAACGGTTCAACCTGATGTTTCAACTCGACAATAATATCGTTGATCCGCGCCAGATTGTCGTCGTTGTTAGCTAACTCGCGCTCTGCTTTGGTTTTTTGCTGCTTATATTTATAAACGCCAGCGGCTTCTTCAATGATGCCCCGGCGTTCTTCTGGTTTGCTATTAAAAATGGCTTCAACCCGGCCTTGCGAAATAAATGAAAAACTTTCGCGTCCCAAGCCGGAATCCATAAACAGATCCACAATGTCTTTCAGTCGCACATCCTGGTTATTTAATAAAAACTCCGAAGTGCCGTCGCGGTATAGTCGCCGCGTCACTGAAACTTCTGCCGGTTGATTTTTAAGATAACCATCACTGTTGTCAAAAGTCATTGTGACTGCTGCCCGATTTAAAGCAGGACGACTATCCGTACCTGCAAAGATAACATCACCCATTCGTTCGCCTCGCAAACTCTTGGCACTCTGTTCACCCAGCGCCCAGCGAATCGCCTCGGTGATGTTACTTTTCCCGCTTCCATTTGGCCCGACAATTCCGGTTAAGCCGGAAACAAAATCAATTTCGGTTTTATCTGCAAATGATTTGAAGCCATTAATGATCAAACGCTTTAATTCCATGATGACTCCATTCTAAATCTTACTTTTTAAGACGGGCCAAAGCCGCCTTAGCTGCAGCTTGCTCCGCTGCTTTTTTGTTCTTGCCAAACCCCGTGCCCAAAACGTGGCCTTCAACTTCAACATCAACGTGAAATTGACGCTCATGCGCGGGTCCTTTTTCGTCTAACAGGTGATAAACAATCGCGACATCACCATTTTGCTGCAAGGTCTCCTGCAAGGCCGTTTTATGATCCTGATCGGCCGAAAACTCACCCGCATCGATTTTAGGAAAAATAATCCGCTTGGCAAACTTAATATTAGCTTCTCGTCCTTGATCGAGGTACAAGGCACCATTGAAAGCTTCAAACAAATCTTCAAGCAGCGTCAACCGTTGTCGGGCACCGGCTTTTTCCTCGCCTTTACCTAATTTAATATAACGATCAAAATGAGCTTCTTTCGAAAAAGCAGAAAATGCCGCGGTTTGCACTGCCGCTGCCCGAATTCGGGTCAAATCGCCTTCCGGTTTATCCGGAAATTTACGGTACAAATAGTCTGAAACCGTTAATTCGAGCACGGCATCACCTAAAAATTCAAGTCGTTCGTTATCTTTTAGTCCTAATTCTTTATGTTCATTGACATACGAAGAATGCGTGAATGCTTCATCCAGTAAGCTGAGATCATGAAACTCAATCCCATAGCGTTGACGCAATTCGCTCACAAACTCTGAGGCAACCATGAAGAGCCCTCCTTTTTATCGCACTATCTAATTATACTAGAGCGCACCAAAAAAGACACCTGCGATTGCAGATGCCTTAATGGTTTAACTTTTAAACCGAATTACTTTGTTGCACGGCTATTACTTGTAACCGTCATTTTACTCCAGTTCAGGTACTTCGCTGAAGCATAGTCAACACTCGCATTCTTCACACGTTTATTAACAGGGAAGATTTCCTGACGATAAAGCGTAGGGATGACAAATGCTTCATCGTTAGCATATTTCTGCCATGCCTTCAAAGCCTTAGCACGGTAGGCAGGATCCATTGCTTTTTGACTATCAATATCATTCAGCAACTTGGTGTTTTTAGCAGAAACGAACCGAGTGTAGTTAAACGGTGCTTTCTGTGAGAACAAGTCCATTGGTGAAGGATCAGAAGAGAGGCTCCAAGCAGCAGCATAAACATCAATACCCTTGGAATCATTTTGAACCTTGTCATAGAAGGAATTAAACTCGATTGGACGACCGGTTGTCAGCTTGACGCGCAGACCGATCTTCTTCCACTGCTGGATATAATCCTGTGCCAATGGTTGCGCCGTTGAACCGCCAGCCATGGTTGCAAAGTAAATCGTTAACTTCTTGCCTTTAGGATCGGTTCGATAGCCATCTTTGCCCTTCTTATAACCTGCTTTATCCAGCAAGCTATTAGCCTTGTCAATGTTCAAATCATAGCCATCGATATCAGCGTGAACATCTTTACCAAAAACAGGTGGGATCAATGTCGTTGCACGAGACCGCGTACCGTTATAGAACTTGGCCGCGACTTGATCGTTGTTCAACGCATAGCCCATTGCCTGACGAAGACTCTTGTTGGCCATCTTCGAATTTGGATCATAAACGTTTTCGCTCTTCTTATCATCCCATTTACCGAGTTTGAAACCAAGGTAATTATAAGCAAGGCTTTGATGACCCAGATTCGTGTAACCACTAATGTTCTTCCAGTCACTATAACTGTCGGAAGGCATGCCATAAACGATATCATACTTGTGGTTCTTTAAAGCTGAGGTGATTGAAGCAGATGAAACATTTTCAAATGTAATCTTTGAAAGACTCGGCTTGCCCTTCCAATAGTATTGGTTCGGTGTGTATTCAACGCTTTGTCCAGCGACAACTTTACTGATCTTATAAGGACCAAAGAACAATGGTTGTTTACGAACCTTATCACTGGATTCCAGTTTGTCAAACGCAACATCATGTAAGTAATGATATGGCGCAGCACTTTCAAGGAAGTACCCGTTCCCAGAAGTGTTAAATGACGGCTTCATCTGCTTAAAGTGAATCACCATGGTATTACCATTATCACCCTTAGGCATCGTTAAACCAGAAATAGTATCCGCTTTGCCGTCATGATACTCGGTCAACCCCTCAATATTCTGAAGTGATTCGGTGTACCGCTGACTCTTAGTCGCTTTGTTAGCCATGATTTCATAAGCATAAACCAAATCACGGGCAACAACTGGCTGACCATCCGACCATTTAACATTTGGTTTGATAGTCACCGTGATGGTCTTGGCACTGTTGTCCTGTTTGATTGTTGCAGCACCATTATTATTAAATTTAAATGTGCTGTTATACGCAAACAAGCTCTCAGCTGCCGGGCTCATGTAGTCATTATCATACGCATCAGTGTATAGTTCTTCGTTAAAGACCCCCTTAAATGGAGAGTCATTGACGACAGCCACATTGACATTACCGCCTTTGATTGCCTTTGCAGTGTTATTATAAGAAACTGGGAACTTCACACTCTTATTAGCTGTACTTGAGCTGGAGTTCGAGCTCTTATTGCCACAGGCTACCAAGGTGATTGATAAAGCGGTAGCGAGCGTGATCATTCCGAGCACAGAACGCTTTTTCATACTTTTTCCCCCTTCCGCGTCGTCATCGCGATATGTAGCGAAGCAACGCTTCATGTGAGTTAAATGATAGCATAATTAGAACAAAATAACCAATGTTTCGTCATATTTTTTACATTTTTTCTTCAAAAAAAAGAGCCACTCTGATTTCTCTGAGTAGCTCTTCATTATTTTCAGGAAATTGTCAATGTTTCAACCACGCCGTTGCCGCGAATCGGCTGCCCGTCGCATCGCTTGACCGACAAAATTAATTGATAACGACAAAGTTAACAGAACCAATACTGCTGGAAACCAAACCCACCAGCGATTAAAAATCAAATCCGGGTTTGACGCGTATCCAATCAGTGTCCCTAAACTAGGAGTTTCCATGGGCAAACCAAAGCCCAAGAAAGACAACGCCGTTTCGATCCCGATGGAACTGGCAATTGTCAGCGTCAAGTCCGTAATAATCAAAGAACTGATATTTGGCAAGACACCGGTAAACATAATTTTAAGGTTCGATGTCCCTGACGTTTTTGACGCCATAACATATTCACTTCGAGCTTCAGACAACACCAGTGACCGCATTAATCGCGTTGTCGTCATCCAATAAAAGGCCGCCATGATGAGAATAATGGTGATGACGTTGTATTGCGGAATAATAGTAACCAAAACAATGATGACCAATAAAGATGGAATGATCATCATAAAGTCAACAAACCGCATGATGACAGCATCAACCAGGCCGCCAAAGTACCCGGAGATTGTTCCCAGCACAACCCCGACAAACTCAATAATCAAAGCAACCGAAATCCCGATGGTAATCGAGTTACGGGCAGCGAAGAAAAGATACTTGAACATATCGCGTCCGCCTTCATCGGTACCGAGAATATAGCCGCCTGTCCCCGGAGCCATGTACCGATCCAAAATGTTGACCTCAGTAGCGCCACCAACATTAAAGAGCATCGAGCCAATAAACGCAGCAAGTATAATCGTTACAGCGAGAAAAAGCGAAACCACAGCAACTTTATCTTTTCGGAATTCATTCAGAATCACCTTGAAGTTAGAAGGTGATTGTTCAATTTTAGTGGTATCTGTCGCCACCTCATTCGCATTATTTTGCATAAGCTTTCCCCACCTTCTATTCAATCCGAATCCGCGGATCCACGATACTCATGATGATATCAGATAACAAATTACCAAGTAACGTCAAGAATCCGAATAGCAACACTAACGATATAACGACCGGATAGTCACGGCTGGTCATAGATGATACAAAAAGCTGTCCCATTCCCGGATAACTAAAGACCGTTTCCAAAATAACCGACCCGCCAAGTAACATCGTGATTTGGTTACCCATAAACGCCGCAATCGGCAATAAGGAATTACGCAAAATATGTTTATTGAAGATAACGCGGTCTGGAACCCCTTTTGATCTTGCGGTTCGAACAAAATCCTGATGGGTGTTATCGATAACGCCGGTCCGCAGATACTGAATCGTACTCGATGTCGTGATAATCCCAGAAACCAGCGCAGGTAAAATCATATGATATATCCGATCCCAGACATAGCCCAAAGTACCGGGATTATAAGTGGACGACACGCTACCACCGGTCGGGAACCACTGAAGGAAGAACCCGAAGAAAATAAGGCCCAAAAGATAGAAAACAAACGGCGGAACCGCCATCAAGATGAAGGAAGCAATCGAGATAGCAGAGTCGCGTTTGCTTCCTTCATAACGACCTGCAATCACGCCTGCAGGGATTGCAATGACGTATAGAATAACGGTTGATAACAAAGCCAACCAAAACGTGTTCGCCGCACGTTCGCCGATCAAACCAGTCACCGAACGTTTGTAAACAAAACTTTGACCTAAATCACCATGGAACATATTACCGATCCACTTCACGTACTGAATGTACCATGGATCATTTAATCCATACTGTTGCCGTAATGCCGCCATCTGAGCAGCACTTTGTCCTTGCGAAAAATTACCTGCCAATGGATCGCCCGGCATCATTTTGGATAGGACAAAGACTAACACACTCAGTAAAATCAACTGCGGGATCATGATTAAGATCCGGCGTAGAATTGTTTTCCACATTAATCATGCACTCCCTTCATGGTTGAATCTGGCAGCGCAACGTAATGTGTATCGGAAATCTTCTGGAGATCCAAAACGCGGCCTTCTTTGGAATAATATTTAGATTCTTCTTCTTTAAAAATGCGTTCCACTTCCCGGCGATGTTCCTTGTTTTGCGCGCGATCATCAGGATTAACATCCGGAATGGCTGACAAAAGACGCTTGGTATAAATATGTTGCGGGTGCTGATAAATGTCTTCCCGAGTACCGATTTCGACAAAGCGACCACGATGCATAATCGCCATCTTCTTACACATATGCTTAACAACGCCTAAGTCATGGGAAATGAACAAGTAAGAAATATTATATTCTTCCTGAATCCGCTTCATGAAGTTGAGAACTTGAGCTTGAACCGACAAATCTAGCGCTGATACCGGTTCATCGGCAATAATCAGCTTAGGATTCGTTGCCATCGCCCGAGCAACACCGATTCGTTGCCGCTGTCCACCAGAAAACTCATGAGGGTATTTATACAATGCATCGCTTGGCATACCGACAATATCAAGTAGTTCCTGAACCCGATGCCGTTCCTCATCTTTAGTCAGATTCTGAAAATTACGAATCGGTTCGGCGATAATGTCCTCAATTCGTTTGCGCGGATTTAAACTAGACAAGGAGTCCTGAAAAATCATCTGCACGTCTTTATTATATTGCAGTCGTTTTCGCACGCTGCGTTTGGTAATATCTTCACCTTTGTAGATAATCGATCCGGAAGTAACCGGTTCAAGTCCGACAATCGCTTTACCAGTCGTTGACTTACCCGAGCCAGATTCGCCAATTAAGCCATATGTTTCGCCTTGCTCAATATCGAAATTGATACCATCAACGGCTAACACATGATCAGTTACACGATTAAAGAAACCCGAACGGATCGGATAGTGGATTTTTAAATTTTTTACCTCAATCATTGCCATTATTACTCACCTTTTCCAGCCGCTTGTTTGTCATCCGGGAAATAGAAGTCCTTGTAGCAAGTACACTGAACAAAATGATCCGGTGCGACTTCATGCATGGTCGGATGTTCTTCGTGTGCCGATTCCGGAATCCATGGAATTCGTGGAGCAAAGCGGCATCCTTCCATCTGCATATTCTTCAGTGACGGCACCACGCCTTGGATCACGTGCAATTCGTCATCATCAGAATCCGCTTGAGGCATGGAGCGCAAAAGACTGCGCGTATACGGGTGAGTCGGGTGCTTGAAAACATCCATCACCGAGCCGCTTTCGACAATCTGCCCGGCATACATCACGGCAACTCGATCAGCCGTTTCTGCCACCACACCTAAATCATGGGTAATTAAAATAATGCCTGAATGCATTTCCCGCTGAATATCTTCAAGCAGATCAAGAATTTGAGCCTGAATCGTCACGTCCAATGCGGTGGTTGGTTCATCAGCAATGATAATCGGCGGCTTGCAGGCAATCGCAATTGCAATGACAATCCGCTGACGCATCCCGCCGGACAGTTCATGCGGATAGGAGCGTGCTGTCCGCTCCGGATTAGGAATGCCGACTTGACTCAGCAATTCCAAAACCCGTTGTTCGCGTTGTTCCTTGTTCATCTTGGTGTGGTAGACAAGCGTCTCTTCAATCTGCTCGCCAATACGCATCAATGGGTTCAAAGCAGCCAAGGGATCCTGGAAAATCATGCCAATATCTTTACCACGAATTCGATCAAAAAGCGTTTCGTTTAAGCCAACTAGGTTTAGGTTATTGTACAAAATATCACCAGTGACCTTTGTGTTACGTGGATCATGCAGGCCAATGATACTGGTTGCCAAGGTACTCTTACCAGAACCCGATTCACCTACGATCGCCAAAATCTCATCTTTTCGTAACGTGATGCTGACATCATCGACAGCATCGTAAAAAGCATCTCCAAGTCTGAATCCGGTGTGCAAATGTTGCACATCCAATAATAAATCTTCAGGTTTATCCAAGCGAACTCCTCCTTTGCGCCCTAAACGCAAGATTAAAACAAGATGAGATTTTCGAAATAATTGTCTCTAAGTATAAAGAAATTATAGTAGTTATGCAAGCGAAAATTGCGTTCCTGCGCGATTTATCCGTGAATTCTCCCGAAAAGCCCCTTCATGTTTTGCTTACAAGAATATGCTTGCTTGACGAAAAGAAAAAAGGCTTAGAAGTCATTTTAAAGGCTCATTTTGCAGTTTTGGAACGCCTTCAGGCAAAATAAAAAAGCCGCCATGAATGACAGCTCTTTGTACATTATTTTTGATGTGCCTTGATATAATCGACGGCATCTTGAACTGTCTTGATATTTTCTGCATCGTCATCCGGAATTTCTGAACCAAAGGCATCCTCTAGTTCCAAAACGAATTCCACAATGTCAATCGAATCTGCATCAAGATCTTCTTTAAAGTTCAAACTCGGGCTGATCTTATCAGGACTTAGTTGAAAGTGATCCTGAATCAAGCCGGCAATCTTTTGATAAATTTCGTCTTCACTCATACTGCTCCTCCATTCATCTGCCAATTCAGTTTACTTGTTTGCTCAAAGAATGTCTACGCTTTCTCAGTAGTTTTCGCTTCGGCAATTTCCGGGTGGGCATCAAAGTAATCGGCAACTTTAGCAACGGTGCCGTTTTTAACCATCGTTGCTGTTTGCAATAACGTGTAGTAGACGGTGTCGGCATCAGCAGCGCCATGGGCTTTAATTAAGGGTGCTTTGAG
>ERZ1036470.709-NODE-709-length-13015-cov-4.900154_pt1 | contig 13015 bp, 15 predicted proteins | sample MGYA00514232_ERZ1036470 | MGnify/ENA primary metagenome ERZ1036470 (study PRJEB33795, sample SAMN09464898) | human gut metagenome | isolation source: Bloodstream | host: Homo sapiens | place: USA: Stanford, California | collected 2016-02 ... | reverse complement strand
ATTATACCATAAACCTGTAGACGTTGAAACTCATAATGCAAGTATTACAAGTTTGTAACTATGAGCATTCCTTTAAAACCTGCAGATGCAGCAGAGCAGCAAGGTGCAGACAGGCACGGCGAAGCCTTCGATTCAGCGTGCTTTCCACAATGTCTCCCTGATGGCGCAATACCAGCTCCCGTTTCAGGCCTCGCACGTATACATCCAGCAGCAGCTCCTTTTCCTGCTCCTCCAGCTGTAGAATTCCCTGTAAGAGAACATAGGCCCGCTGGTCCTGCTCCATCACCTTTTCCCTTGCTCTTCGCTGACGCTCCATCGCGTCCAGCACGGGATCCCTATGTACATATCCGCTGTTTCTCGATGTCTGGACAATGCTGCGGGTATAGTTCAGATAATCACTTAGTTCATCCTCCACCTGCAGCTGTACACAATCCTCTCCATACAGCACGCTGTGCAGACGCAGCGAGGCCGTATACTGCTTCAAAAACAAAAGCTGGCGCTTCATATTGCGAATTGTCTGTGCTTCATCGACACAGGGCTCATAAAAAAAATCAGTCTCCTTCATCCGTTTACCTCCTATATACTCTTATATACGAATGAAAAGTACCGAATTCCTAAATTTTATTAAAATATTTGATTTTTTTCAAAAATACTGAAGACGATTTCCTTTTGTCGTCCATGGGAAGCCCAGCGTGCTGCATTGCCAGCATAGTCATAGGCGTGTCCATTTTCCAGCTTGGATAGGATTGCCCCGAGCAGAATATCGCGAATATTGCGGGTATCGGAGAAATAAGCAAGTGCTTCCCCTCTCATACAGGCAAGAATGGCATCGGGACAGCCCAGCTCCTGTTCACTGTCATCAACGACCTGAAATCCGCGCTCCCAAAGCTGCTGTACGATATCCTGTGACAGACGGCTGTTTTTGTATACGACAGAGGGTGTATTGTCGCATTGTACAGACAGCACTTCGCCATCAGCCGCCGTACACTGCTTCAGCCGATGATATACCCGGCAACCACCCCCTTCCACATACGTGTACATGATATCACGCTTTGGAAAATAGACAATAGCCAGACGGACATCCTGCTCATGAAGAATGGCACTGCAGATCGACCAGGTATCCTTCTGGTGCAAATAGTCCAGAGTTCCATCGATCGGATCCAGTACAAGCGTATAATCATAGTCCTGTTTCAAAAAACAGGTGCGGCTTACCGTATCCTCCTCCACATCCAGACTCAGTACAGCCTGATATTCCGGTAACAGAGACTGCAACAGAATTTCCTGAACAATTTCATCGGCTCTGGTTTTGGCTTCCCGCATACGCAGATGGCGTTCATCCTCATCCTCCACCACTTCCACCTGTTTGCCCTCATTGACAATGGTTGCCTGCATCATGTTCGCAACAATGCCGGCAGTTCGTACAGCACAAAACAGGCATTCATACAATTTTTGATAGTTCATTTTTTCTCCCTTCTCCATGACTTATCATCTTATAATTCAGCGTTCAAAGCTATATTTTCATGATTCTGTATGCAGTTCAGTATACTATCGCTTATCGTAAAAAACAAGTCCTCGCGAATGATTGATTTACAGTTCGTCCCATCATCTGCTTATCATCGCAGAGGTGGGAGACTTCTGTCTGTTATGAATTACATACAGAAAAGAGCTGAGACTGCACAGCCCCTTTGATTATGCTTGTTATAGCTTTTCAGGATAGATGTAGGGACTACAGAATCGCAGGTCGAATATCATCTTCAACATCCAGTATATTCATAGCGTCCATTGCACTGACATTGATTCTCTGCACCAGTTTTTTACATGTAGAAATGTTGCTTCCACTTTCCCTTCTACCTTGCCTTCAGCTTTTCCCTGTAATAAGCTCTGTTCAATACCTCTTTGTTCTATGAAATCACGAAAGTTACACATATCCATAACCTCCTGATCTATCTCCTTCTCCATCAGTATACCATACGTCCTTTGTAATTGTTCCTTTTTATCCTCTACTGCGGAATTTTTTATAGACAAAATCTATAATAGCATATAGAGGTACACCTGCTGCTTCGTTTCATACGCAGGAACGGATGCAACAAACACAAGGCAGTCCTTACCGCAGACAAGCGGTGTTCAGCTGTAAGCTACTTAATCATTGTAAAGAATGAACGAAAGCATAAGAAAAAACGCTTCTAGCAAGCGGTTGATCTACTGAAAGGCCGGAGCCTTTGCGGATGGATACCATGTGAATGGGTTGTAGTATTTATATAGTTATTCATATACCAGCCTCTCCTTTTTTGTATCTACAGTGTAGCACAAAACCTACCAAACATAAGAAAATAAAATATACATACTTGAAAAGAGCAGACGATTCTTTTTCATTAGGTGCACAGGATTTTGAAAACCGCAGACATATGATAAAGAGTGTCCTTTATCATAAGATAAAAAAAGCCAGCCGCTAGGACTGACTGCTGATACGGTAACGCTTTAAGAATTCTTTGGTACGCTCCTGCCTTGGATGCTCAAACAGCTGCTGTGGAGTACCCTCCTCTGCAATCACACCCTTGTCCATAAATACGACACGGGAGCTGATATCATGAGCAAACTGCATCTCATGGGTCACGACGATCATCGTCAGACCTTCTCTGGCCAGATCCTTCATCACATCCAGAACATCGCCAACCATTTCAGGGTCCAGTGCACTCGTCGGCTCATCAAACAGCAGAACCTCCGGCTCCATGCACAGGGCACGGGCAATGGCTACACGCTGCTTCTGTCCGCCGGACAGCTGCATGGCACTCGCATTCGCAAAGGACTCCATACCGACCTTTTTCAGGAACAGCATCGCCTTTTCCTTCGCATCCGCCTTGCTTCGCTTCAATACCTTAATCTGTCCGAGCATACAGTTTTCCAGCACACTTTTATTATTAAACAGATTGAAGGACTGAAACACCATACCGACATGCGTTCGATGTTCATTGATATTGATTTCACCCTTCAGAATATCCTTGTCATGATACAGGATTTCTCCGGCATCCGGAGTTTCCAGCAGATTGATGCAGCGAAGCAGCGTGGACTTGCCGCTTCCACTGGAGCCGATAATGGTAATAACCTCACCCTTGTCACAATGAAAATCAATGTCATTCAAAACCTCCAGCGAACCAAAATGCTTTTTCAGATGCTTGATTTCTATGATGCTATTCATATACTTCACTCACCCTTTCTACCGGTACGCTCTGAGAAGACGGCCCGGATGATCTCGGCATATTCATGCGCCCCTCAACAAAGGAGAGAAGCTGGGTTGCCAGTGTCGTCAGCAGTAGATACAGAATAGCCGATACGATAAAGGTCGGTACATACAGCATCAGACTTCCTGCAACGGAGCTGGACTGGAAATACAGTTCAATCACACCGATGACATTCAGCATGGAGCTGTCCTTGATATTGACAATAAATTCATTTCCAATCGAAGGGAAGGAATTGCGTATCGCCTGAGGTAAGATAATGCTCATCATCGTCTGTGTGGAGGTCATCCCCAGACTGCGGGCTGCCTCATTCTGTCCCTTGTCAATCGACTGGATACCGGCACGGATGATTTCTGCCATATATGCCCCTGTATTGATGGAAATAATCGTAATACCGGCAGTTACCGGTGACCAGTTCAGTACCGGACGAAGACCATGATAGATGATCAGCGCCTGTACCATCATCGGTGTTCCACGAAAAATCCATACATACAGACCGACAAAGCCGTGCAGTATCTTTTTAATTATGCGGGAGGGCAGTGCATCGCGCTCTTCTATACGCACAGCACGGATACCTCCCAGCAGCAAACCGATCAGTAATCCGATCAGTGTACCGCACACCGCCAGAAGCAGTGTTATCTTAATCCCATACCAGAACAGCGGAATGTTGTCCTGAAAAATCCACCAGGCCTGGGCAAACATCCCATCCGGTTTTGCGGATGCTACTATCATCATGGTAATCTCCTATTCTGTTTTGTTATTCTGTTTTCGGCTGACTCTCTCTTGCTTCCTTCATCCACTGATCTCTTGTTTCCTTGGAAATTCCATCCAGTGATTTCTGTACAGCATTGAACAGCTCGGAATCACGGCTTCCCTCTTTCAGACCGACAGATACGGACGTGTCAATATCAAAGCCCTTGCCCTTTGCAAAGTGAACGATCGTTAAATCCTTATTCGCTTCCACGGCCCCCTCAGCAACCGGAAGCTCTGCTGTAATGCCATCCACTTCCTTGTTCTGCAGGGAGAGGATCATTTCCGGATACGTTGCCTTTGGTGTCGCATGCTTTACACCCTTGATCTGATCGATAATCGTATCATAGTTCGTGCTCTTCTGTCCGATGATGGTCTTACCCTTGAACTGCTGGATATCATTGAATTTCGCAGCCTTGTCCCCCTTGCGTACAATCATAACCATTTCGGATTCATAGTACGGGGATGTGAAGTCAATTCCGTTTTCACGTGTTTCATCCTTTGTCATACCGGCAATAATCGCATCGATTTCACCGGATTCCAAAGCCGGCTGCAGGCCGTCCCAGGATACCTTTTTGATGACGATCTCACGATCGAGATCCTTTGCAATCTGACGTGCAACACGTACATCATAACCGTCACAGAAGCCGGCACCGCCAATGGAAACACTCGTTTTCGTCTGTTCCTTCGTCTGCCAGTTAAACGGCGCATAATTGCACTCCATACCAACCGTAAAGGTTTCCTTTCCTGTATTCTTTGAAACATTCTTGTCGTCATCACTGCTGCCGCATCCAGTCAAAAGCAGTGTCATGGCAAAAGCTGCCGTTACTAGTTTTTTCTTCATAAATAGTCCCTCTTTCTTTTTTTCTTTTCACATATACCGCCTGTGTATACACCATCGGTGAAATACCATGGAATAACAAAAAAGCCGTGCTATTACACGACTCTCACACATAAAGCAGAGTTGTTAATAGCTCCTCTTCTTAACGAAGGAGTGCCATGAGTATTTCCCATGACCCCAGAAGTGCATCCGCCAATGCAGCCTCTTCGGCGATGATTACCTTTCAAAGCTATCCCGGTCTGCCGACTCCAGCTTTTACTCTGACGCATCGCTGCCTCTATACGATTTTTCTGTCTTATATACTTTAGCTTAAATCCCGACATTTGTCAATGGCCCCTGAATATTTCATGAAAGTTTTTCAATTTCTTTCATTTTCCGTCTGCGCTTCAGATATAGAATAAGAGCAAGCAGACCCAGCCCGAGGGCACCACCTGCCGTATCAATCAAAACATCCTTGAGCTGTCCGCTTCTGCCAGGGACAAACAGCTGATGAAATTCATCCGTTGCCGCATAGGCAGCCGTAGCCGCCAGTGCCAGTAGCAGCCATGGCTCCTTTTGGTATTCCCGTATCGTAAGACCAAATAAAATGGCCAGTACCGCATATTCACTCATATGTGCCGCCTTGCGTACCAGAAAGCTTGTCATATCCCGAATGATTTCATTCCTCATGATATCCAGAGAGAATACAGCATCCAGAAGGTGCACAAAGAAATCGCTCATTTCCTGAGAATCATCCGCAACCTGTGCGGAGAACCAGAAAATTACAAGCATCCAGATAATGCACAGGATGGCATAGCAGTGTTTCTTTTTCATGCATATCACCCTGTGCATCATTATAGAATAAGATCGGTAAAAATACCAGTATATTTTTACCTCAGCATCATGTTTATGGATAGAGTCGTATCATTTCTCCTGAGCATCCGATGGTATGGTATCCACGGTTTTAAAGTCATAGCCAAGATCCTTCATATTTTTGATAAAGGTATCCATCGCTTCATAATTCCCCTTATTGCTCGGATGCAGCAGATAAATCGCCCCCTCATGGTAATGCTCCATCATCGTCTTCAATGCCTCACTGCCCGAAACATCACTTGCATAATCGTAATAGGCATGACTCCAGAAATAATTGCTGTAGCCAAGGTCCTTTACCAGCTTCATCGCACGCTCACTGCTGCCGCCCTTCGGAAAACGGAAAACCTTTTTCATCGGCTGCCCGGTAACCTCCATATACGTTTTTTCTGTCTCCGTAATCTCTGCAACAAATTTATCGATGCTGGAGGCATTCGCCAGTGTTGTCATATCGTAATGATGCCAGCTGTGATTTCCGATTACATTGCCATCCTGAACAAGCTGCCGGATGAAATCTGCTTCTGTTTTAATATAATTTCTGGTCAAAAAATAGGTTGCCTGCACATTATTCTTTTTCAGGACCTCCGCAATCTGCTTGATATAGGTGATATCATTGCCACCCTCATCAAAGGTCAGATAAATTACTTTTTCTTTCGGTCCCTGATAATAGGAATCGTATTTCTTTAACAGCTTTTCATCCTTGGCACCTGTTGTCCGCTGATGATCCTTGCTTTTATTAAACCACCATTCCTCCATGGTGTTGTCATAGCTGTCATGATCATAATACAGCTTTGTATTCGTTGGATCAGCACATACCTGAACACTGCGCTTTACACTTGTGGTATTGCCGCTGGCATCCTTTGCCGTATAGGTCAGCGTATACGTACCCTGTTTTTTCATATTTACACTGCCTTTTCGTTCCACGCTTTTGCTTACATCCCCGTCATAATTATCACTCGCCTGATAGCCCGGCTCCTGAAAGCTTCCATTTTCAAACACTCGGATAGACGAGCCGCCCTTCAAATTGATCTTCGGCGGTGTCGTATCAATGACATTGACCTTGCGCTCCACTGTTTTCTGATATTTATCAAAGGTATAGGTCAGCGTATAGGTCCCCAGCTTCTTCGTATTCAGATTCCCCTCTACCTTTACCTCATCACTGTAATCGGAGAAACGAAACCTTGCCCGGGCCCCCGGATCCTGAAAGCTGGTATTCACTTCCATCTCCATCGTCTTTGCACCGTTTAATGCCAATAGCGGCGTAAACAGTCCGCTGAAAAACAGCAGCTTTATCAGCAGGGCCGCCACCATGACCCCAATCAATCCCATAATTCCATATATAATATTCTTGCAGCGTCTGCTCACATGCATCACCTCTACACTAACGATATGATATGCAGCCGTGATTTATGCCGTATACAGGTATTGGATAACAATACTTATAGCAGCTGTTTCTTTGACAAATCCAGTCCCATACATTTGTAAGGAAACACACATGCAATATAGGAAAGCATCTAAAACTACATCCTGTAGCTGATGAAAAATATCCGCTCCGCATACTGTATTCTGTAAATAACCATGAAATAATAAAACATATGGCAGGTGATGAGCATGAAGAAAATCCCCATTGGGGTGAAGGATTACCGCAAGCTGAAGGAAGAGAACTATTATGTCGTGGATAAGAGTCTGACGATTAAAGAATTTATGGATCGGGGCAGCGAAGTCACCTTAATCACACGGCCAAGGCGCTTTCATCGAAATATTGCCGATACCTTTGGTATCCGACAAGAGGCGCGCTAGTAGCGGGAAAAACAATCAATATGAGTAGGCGCCTGCCCTCCCATGGCGTGCTGGCAGAATTTTTTGATGTCACAAAGGATTCACGGAACATTTTCAAAGACACTGCCATTATGCAAACAGAATATACAAGGGATATCAATTCATATCCGACTATTTTTCTATCCTTCGCAGATGCAAAGGGTGATAAGGATAATATCGTCATGCAGATGAAGCTCCAACTGTTAAAGGAATATAAAAAAAATGAGCAGGTACTTGAACATATCGATCGGTTTGAAAAGCCCGGATTTGATTTAGTTATGGATGGTATGTCCCATTTACAGGATGGCTCTTTACAGGCAGTTGTAAATGCTATCAGCTTTCTGATGACAAAATGCCATCAATATTACGGAAAACGGGTAATGCTGTTCATAGACGAATAGGCGCCTGCCCGCCCATGGCGTGACGGGTACAATATGGGAGGCATCGACATCTACACTGCTAGTGGGCAGAGCCTAATCTATGGTCAGTTATAAATTACCTGGATAGAAAGCAGTTAATTCCTTTCTGGGTGAATACCAGTTCAAATAAAATGATAAAAGCTGCTATGCGTGAGTGTGATAAAACCTTCGAAAAAGGATATGAAGAGCTGATCGAACGTGGGACGGTCACAGCTTTGGTTAATTATGAAGCATCGTTCTACGAAATCAAAAATACCAGGAGCCTTTGGGGATTGTTTGCGCCTCAGGCGGGCAGTGCCTGAACGCCGGTTACCTGACAACAAAAACTACGCTGGATGCGTTAGAAGGCAGATATGCGTTAAGAATACCAAACAAGGAAATAAAAAGAGAATTCCAATCACTGACAGCCTATTATTTTCATACAGACGAAAGCAGTGTAACTATGCTGCTGTGGATCTGTTACAAGGAAATCTGGAGAAGTTCGCCTTACGCTATCAAGCCATATTGGAGGATACTGCCAGCTATTATGACCTTGTGAATGAAAACTCCTATCAGGCCCATTGGCCCGCAGTGCGTACGTTACTTTTAGGTATGCTTATGCCTTTAGAAAACAGCTATAAGATCATCAGCAACCGTGAAAAGGGGCAGGGCAGATTTGATATCTGTTTAGAAAGCAGAAAGCAGGACAAACCATCCTTTCTTTTTGAATTGAAGTATACAAAGGATGATTCTGTAAATCTTAAGAAACTGGCCATGCAGGGATATGAACAGATCCTTGCTAAGCAATATGATCATGGCTCGCATCATGTGATACGAATCGGTCTTGCCCATCGCGGCAAACAGGTGGAATTATACCCAGAGAAATAATCTGTAATAACACGTAAAAACGCAGTCTGAGAGCAGGCTGCGTCTTTTACTTATATCATGAATCTCTATCATGAGGATACTTCTTTCATACTTATGTCTACAAATTTAATCACAAGCAGCTTCTTTTGTATAATGAAACATTGCAATAATCTGCTCTGCACATCGGATACCGTCAATTGCCGCTGAAACGATTCCACCGGCATACCCCGCTCCTTCTCCGCAGGGATACAGACCGGATACGGATAGACTCTGCAAATCCTCTTTCCCTCGTTCCAGGCGAACGGGGGAGCTGCTTCTTGTCTCCACTCCGGTCAAAACAGCATCTCCCATCGCAAAGCCCTTCAGTTTATGATCCATAGCAGTGATTGCCTCTTCCATTGCGCTTGTCACATAAGCAGGAAGCACCTCATGCAGATCACAGGGAGTTACACCCAGTGCATAGCTTGGCTGAACACTACCCATCGCTGTGCTTGCACGATGCTTCAGAAAATCTTCAACCCGCTGTGCAGGTGCACGATATGCTCCACCGCCAAGTACAAACGCTTTCTTTTCCAATGCCTCCTGATAGGCGATTCCATCCAGTGCATGCTCCCCATAATCCTCCGGACGTATCTGTACAAGCAGCGCACTGTTGGCATTTTTCCGGTCACGGGCATGTTCACTCATTCCATTGACGACCACACCGCCTTCCATGGAAGTGGATGGAACGACGCTTCCCCCCGGACACATGCAGAAGGTATAGACGCCACGGCCGTTGGATGCGGTATGTGTTAATCTGTATTCTGCCACAGAAAGCCGCGGATGTCCGCAAAGCGTCTTATACTGCGCTACGTTGATCAGCGTCTGTGGATGCTCAATTCTGGCACCGATTGCAAACGCCTTGGGATGCATGGTCACACCGCGCTCATGCAGCAGCCGGTAGGTATCCCGGGCGCTGTGTCCAATGGATAAAATTAACTGGTCCACCGGTATTTCCTCATCGTTGACAACAATCCCGCGCAGCTCCCCCTGTTCAATTATCATATCCTGCAGGCAGCTTGAAAAGCGCACCTCTCCACCCAGCGCTATGATTTCCTCGCGCAGGCGCTTCACAATGTCACGCAGCAGATCTGTTCCGATATGCGGATGTGCCGTATACAGTATATCCTGTGGCGCACCAAAGCGGACAAGCTCCTCCAGAACCTTATGTACACGCAGATCCTTGGAGCGGGTAGTCAGCTTTCCATCGGAAAACGTACCGGCTCCTCCCTCACCAAACTGCACATTGCTCTGTGGGTCCAGCTTACCGTTTTGCCAGAAATCCTCTACACTCCTGACTCGATCCTCCACACACTGTCCGCGTTCAATAACAAGCGGACAGTAGCCCATCTGTGCCAGCAGCAGCGCCGCAAACATACCGGCAGGACCAAAGCCGACAACTACGGGACGATGCGTTAAGCCGATGACACCCTTTTTCGGATATGCATAACGGTACTCCTGCACGCGACTGACATCCTTAAAGTGCTTTCTAAGCACCTGCTCCTCATGCTTTACTCTGCAATCAATGCAATATGTAAAATGCACATCCGTCGCCCTGCGAGCATCCAGACTCTCCCGATAGATTCTCCATGACAGCAGGTCTTCACTGGAGATATGGAGTTTTTTTATAATTTTATCCGGCAGCTGATCCAGTGATTCTGAAAGTGTCAGCTTGATTTGTTGTATACGCAGCATGATATTCCTCCTATTCAGGCATAAAGATGCTTTAAAAACTTAACTTTTCTGGAACATATAATTATAAAGCAGGACATAATGAGCGTCAGCAGCATAACCAGTCCGTAAACAGCCAGAGAATTCATCAGCGGCCATACCCGAAGCAGCAGATTAACAAACATAATATGCATGACATAAATCAGCAGTGATAAAACACGCAGTGTCTTGTATACCTTGCTATGCGGCAGATGAATACGAAGCAATCCCAGAAACAGAAAGAACATACATGGCAGCAGCATGGCATACATACTTGTCAAATCATGCATGAAGCCGTTATCTTTCAGTGCGAAGCATTCCGCAAACAGCAGTCCGGCGCTGAGCAGGAATCCCAGCAGTACCTGCCAGTTTTTCAGGTACAGTGTCCGCTGTGCAAACAGGGCCCCCATAGCGATAAACATCACGCCGAAGAACAGGCCGTTGCGTGTTGTGGAAAATACCTGCAGATATGCCTGATATACGCTTTGTATCCCCGGAATCTGCATCAGATAACCACCGTAAACATTACCGGCCATGCCGATCAGATACAGGAGAAATCCAAAAAGAATCGTTTTACCAAGACCCAGCTTAAACAGACAGATGTAAACAACAGGCACTGCAACCAGCAGCGCAGGCAGAAACCAGAGGTGATAAAAACTTCCGGTAAAAAAGAAATCACGAACGTACAGCAGCACACTGTTTACGGTAATACCATCCTGCCCCTTCAACAGCAGATAGGTAAAGGGCAGATACAGAATGGTCCAGATGATATAGATTTTACAGAGCCTCCACAGATAGTGCTTCAACTGTGCTTTGTTTTCGTAATCATTGTATTCACGTTTGAAATCCAGCTTACGGAAAAACAGAAAGCCGCTCGCCACAAAGAAGAACGGTACCGCCAGTCTGGCCAGAATCTGTACAAGGATAAAGTTGCCGGTGGCATCCACATCCAGCAGCGGCCCGGTGTGAATGCAGACCACCAGAAATGCACTGATGAATTTTGCAACATCCAGCGCGTAGTAAGTTTTTCGTTCCACGTTAATCATCCATCCCTTCTCTTGAAAAATAGCCACACCTGCTGTGGCTATTTGTATATTCTCGGTACCCGCTGTGAAATCCAGCAGAGTGTTTCATTGTTTATGGTATGTGCAAGTCTGCTGAGCTCATCAACGGAAAGAACCTCATCACCGTCACACCCGATCAGAGTAGCGACATCGCCTTCACTCACACCATCAAGTCCGGTGATATCCACCATCATCTGATCCATACAGATATTGCCGATAATGGGAACACGCCTGCCATGCAGCAGCACACAGGCTCCCTGATTGGATACACTGCGCGGAAAGCCATCCGCATATCCGACAGCCAGTGTTGCCACCCTCGTACAGACTTCCGCTTTGAAATGACGGCCGTAGCTGACCGTAACACCAGGCTGAATATCCTTTACCAGGGAAACATTTGCCTTCCATTCCATGATGGGCTGAAACTGCGGTGCCGTGCGAATTGCCAGTGCATCATCGCTGGTAACTCCCATCCATAATAGACCCGGACGTACATAATCATAATGCAGGTTCGGATAATTTAAAATTCCATAGCTGTTCTGCAGATGCGTTGTACCGGGGTCAATCCCTTCTGCACGCAAATCCGCCAGAACACGTTCAAACAACGCAATCTGGTGATTGGTGAAGGCACAATTTTCCTCATCCAGACAGTCACTGACACTGAAGTGGGAGAAAATACCGCAGACATCCAGATACTCCAGACGGTACAGCGCTTTGATATCCTCGATATGATATGCATGATCCTGTGCAATAATACCGATTCTGGACATACCGGTATCCACCTTGGCATGTGCTTTGACAACAACATTCTGCTCTTTAGCATATGCGTTCAGCTTTTCTGCATACTCCTTTGATACCAGCGTTTGGATCAGGGAAGCCTCGTTCAAATAATGAAAATGAACAGGCGGCGTATACCCCAGCACCAGAATCGGACTTTGGATGCCGTTTTCACGCAGTCGAACGCCTTCGTCAACACTGCTTACTCCAAAAAAGTCAATCCCCTGCTGTTCCATCATTCGGGAGCATTCCACATCGCCGTGCCCATAGCCGTTCGCTTTGACGATTGCCATAATCTTGCTTGTAGAGGGAATCAGCTTCTGTACTTCCTTTATGTTATGTGAGATCCTGGTCAGATCAATTTCCAGCCAGGAACGCGTATTGCTCTTCAGCACATTTTCCACCTTCTTCATTCTTCCATTGCCAGTGCAACAAGCTTGTCAATCAGTTCCGGAAACGGAATACCGGCCTCCTTCATCATCGTCGGATAACGGGAGGTGTCGGTAAAGCCCGGAATGGTATTGAGTTCATTCAATATGATGGTATCCTCCTGTGTCACAAACATATCAACACGGGTCATTCCCTTGCAGTTCATGGCACGATATGCCTTTTTTGCGATTTCTCTTGCTTCCTCAAACAGCTTCGGACTGATTCGTGCCGGACAGTAGA
>ERZ1036470.703-NODE-703-length-13075-cov-4.682565_pt1 | contig 13075 bp, 17 predicted proteins | sample MGYA00514232_ERZ1036470 | MGnify/ENA primary metagenome ERZ1036470 (study PRJEB33795, sample SAMN09464898) | human gut metagenome | isolation source: Bloodstream | host: Homo sapiens | place: USA: Stanford, California | collected 2016-02 ... | reverse complement strand
AGACAAATACCAATGGGAGAGGTAAAACGAAATGCAAGTAATTTATTTGAACGTAGCAGACAACCAGCCGCCCGAAGCGCGGCAAATAAAAGACGATTTACAGACCTATTACGACCTTATCGAATGCAATGCAATCGATATTGTCCGTCGAAAAATCGGGAAACGGTATTTCCGTATCATATATGACGACGAAGGTCTGCTCGTCGAAAACCCGAAAATCTCCGCTATATCAAATCTCGGAGAGGTTCGGCTCGTAGGGAACCTGATTATTTGCGCGGGAAACGTCACCGAAAACGGGGATCTGATCGGCCTAACAGACGACCAAGCGGAATACGTCAAACAGCATATAATTTTTCTCTACACGCGCCAGCACCCCAAGGGATATCATATCCTTACCCAATGCGAATATTAATCTATACATACGCAAAAGTATAAAATAGATCCGATCTCCCGGGGAATTATAACATTATACAAAAAAAAATAAGCTGTCCTATCGACTTTACGGGGAAAGGAATTTTTTAATCATGCGAAATAAAGAATGGAAAATATCCAATGCAAAACGACTTATACAGGCTTTAAGCGTACACGCAATTTCAAATCCGCAATTAAAAACGATAAGCAAAATATTAAATTATCTTCCCGAACAGCTCCAAGACGATATCAACGACCTTAAAGAAATATTCTATCTACTCTTAAACAACGAACAAAAGGAGTAACGGTCATGACTACCTACGGAACAATAGAAACAATTTTACAAAGGCTTGCAATCCTTGCAACCAACAACCGTGGCAAAACCCTTGCCGAATACGAAGCGGAACACCGACGCAACTTTCAGGAAGAAGCGGAACGCCGAGAACGGGAAGCATGGGCACGAGCCTGGGAACAATGGAACAAATAAAAAACATATAAAAAAAACTTTTCTCTTTTCTGTTGACAAATTTATAAAATGGGTATAATATAATAGTACAAAGACAAGGAGGTAAAATATTATGTTAAAACCTTTAGAGATTGCAAATTTTTTCATAAAAATTGCAAACAGCGAAAACGAAGGCAGTATTACAAATATGAAGCTTAATAAGCTCTTATATTTTGCACAAGCGTGGAGTTTAACAAAATACGGCGAACCTCTTTTCGAAGAAGAAATTCAAGCATGGCAGCACGGTCCCGTTGTTCCCAGCATATACAAAGCCTTCCGAATTTGCGGGTATAATCCCATCAACGATACCGCAGGCGATTTTTCCTCAAAGAACTTCTCGCAAAGAGACATACAGCTTTTAATCGACGTTTACAACGAGTTCGGAAAATACTCCGCAACAAAGCTTGCCGATATGACGCACGAAAAAGGCGGCCCGTGGGCAACCGTTTATAAAAACTATATAAGCGACATCGTTATACCGTTAGAACTAATCCGAAATTACTACGAACAAGAACCGTGTATCTCCACTTTCCATTTGCCCAAATTATCCGCCGATAATTTTACAGGATTCAGAAACGAAAACAATGTTTTAGTTCTCCCCAAAGAAGACAACAACGCGGAGGACGACGATTATGAATGAATGGGAAATATGGCTTGCAAAGGTTAGTTTTGAAGACAACCCAAACGTTATAAAAAACAGACCCGTTCTCATTCTTCAAAACAACACAGCTATCTTTATTTCAGCAAAAATAACAAGTCATGCGCCCCGAAATGATTTTCCAGGAGAATATAAAATTATCGAATGGGAAACAGCCGGATTAAAAAAAGAATCTACAATACGGCTTTCAAAATTATTACCACTTCAAAAACAAGATTTTATACATAAACTCGGAAAGTTGCAAGCCCTTGACCAATTCAACGTACAAAGACTCTTAAAACAACTTTATTCTTAAATACAAAAATCCGTCCCGGAATTATTTCCGAAACGGATTTTTTTTTACTTACGCAGCCTTTTGTCCGCCTTGAAGCTGAATACAAGACTTTGTCATGCCGGCGATCAGATAGCTTTTTTGTTGCGCCCATTCGTCCATACCGACGAGCTCTCCGGTATATTCCGGCATTTCCTCGATCCCGATTTCCGCAATCGACGTACGGAACGCAAAGAAGCCCGAATAACAGTCGGTCGGGAACCGGTCGGCGTAGATTTTTCGGTGCACCAGATAATAAATTCTATCTTCTTTCATGCCGTCCAACGTCCCCTTTTCTATCGTTACATGCTGACGCTTATAGCCGTATTTCCCGTACATGTATTCCCGGAACAGTCTCACCTTGGCCGCGAACCAATGCAAAAAATACATCGGTAAACAATAATCCCCGCGCCGGAAACGATAATCCCCGTACGGATAGAAAAACTTATTATATACCCAATCGCAAAAGCTTTCTTCCAAATGAAAGAACGGCACGGCCAACCGGGATTTTTCAGATTTTTCTATCCGCACGACCGAGGCAAGGTCTCTTGCGTCCGCGCCCCAGGTTTCCGGACGCTGTTCGTCGCAAATAAACATGATAAACGGGAATCCGTCTATCGTCGCCAAATGCCGGCAAAGCTTAATATACGCGTTCATCATGTCCGTGAGCGGGTTCGCGTTTTTCTCGTCCTTTTCGTATCGCTTATTTTCCAAAGTATTCCCCCGTTCTTTTCCAACCTCCGTGATATCTATGATCCCGAATTCAAAAGCATTATTACGCGCGGGATCATTCGTTACCGTAAGTCCCAAACGGATATAATCAAAGTCGAGGATATGCGAATACCGGCTATAAGCTTCCCGCGTTTCGGGGTTTCGGTTAAGGAAGTCCGTATTCCAAAGCGGGAGATTGCCCTCGTCCAGCATAATATTATCTGTCCGAACGGGATAATTCGAAAAGATTAAAGACGATTGAACGAGATAAATGAAATATGCCCGGGCATAGCTGTCCAGAACCTCGAAAAGATTTCTTTGATTTAAGCCGTCGTTATAGATTAAGGGATAATGTTTATAGTCGTAACCGAAGCAGGTACATACAGACGGGAATTTTTCAAAACTTTCGGCGGCCGCCGCGACCCATTCCCGAGCCGTATAGAGATTGAATATTCTATGATTGTCTATCGCTATCCGAAGATCGTTTTCAAAATTGATCCACGGAAAATTCGGAAACTTCAGATCGTTATTGATAAGGACTTCAAACGCCTTATCCCGAAACATATTCTGAATCGACAATACGGTGTCCGTCGCTTCCGTCGTCTTGCCGCTGCCTTGAGAGCCGACCAGCATTTGCGAGATCGGCTGCGACATGATAAAATCACAGTTATCCAGCTCCATGACCCGCAGCCGGCGTTTGGCCGTATCGAAACGCTTCTTATTCAGTCGCCACAGCACCAACCCGACCCAAAACACAACGGGAATAAATTTTATCATCGGCCACAGATCACGAGCCATTTTATAGACCTGGAACCAAATATTCAACACGTCAAAGCTGGCGGCGAAATAGAAATACCAGGCCAAAAAATCCACGACTAAAGAAATCAGGTTAAAATTTATCAGCCAGATAAACGCCCAGATTTTCAACCAAAAGACATTATCCTCGAGAAAGTTTCTTATATCGAGTATTCGCTCTTTCAACGGAAAAAGCGTATGCCGGGAAAAGCCTTTCCAATTTCTAACCGCTTTCGAGTCCTGCCCATAGTCGTTATTATGCCCGCCGACAGACTTTTTATAGATACAGATTAAAACGAGCACCAAACAGGCCAACAGCGTGAGACACGGAGCCAACAACGGCAGGAATAACGCTGCGTTTTTCCAAAAGCCTTCGAACAGATCGCCGTTGATGAACATTTTCCAGAACGCGACAAACTTTATCTTCGCGCTGCTCCACTCCACCGGCAGCGGAAGCTCGGGAACAGTTCCGCCGCTGCCGCCGTTCCCGAATGTCGGTAGCTCCGTTACCGTGGGCGTTATTCCTTCTATCCCGTACGGCACGGTAAAAAAATACGCGACCGACACACCCAGATCGCGGACAGCAAGAATAAGACGCGGAATCGCATTCGGGAACCGCGAGACGGTAAACCACAGACACAGCAGCGTGACAAGTCCGCAAAGGATATGACCGCCCTTTATATGTCCCTTGTATCTTAATCGTCGGTTTATTCGTACCATACCAAATATAATACCTCTCTCCCGTTATCATAAAAAATCCGGTCTTTCGTCAACAACAAAAATTTATACGTTTCCGTTGTTTCGCGGAATAATAATATACCGTCCTTATACTCGTATTTCTCAAACGTGCGCCGTTCCTCTCCGTCTTTGAACAAGATTTTATCCGCTGCGTAAAACCGTAACTGCACGTCGCCCGTCTCGTCGGCGTATAATCTTCCTTGTAGTTCCGATGTCGGAATTATTTCACTCGACTGCATTTTCGCTATATATGCGATATACAAAATCAAAAGCACGACCAGGAGCAGCCCCGAGATCGTCGCTATATTGATCCATACCCGCTTTTTGTCTATACGTCTCTTTTCCATAATTCCCGCTTTTCTTCAAATCCTTAAAAAATTGTTTGACTTTTGATAACCGATAGAGTATAATAATATCAAAGAGTTGCTTTTATATCTCATTTATGAGACACTTGCCGAAAGGGCGCAGAAGCAGCTCTTTTTTTGTTACTCTTTTTTATCGTCTTTATGATTATTTTTCTCATAACGTTGTTTTAATTCTTCCGGCATATCTAAATCTTTATCATGCGGAACAAATAAATATTTCGGGTGTTTTCTCGGACTTTTCAAATACATAGGTTCAGGATCATTTTTATCCGGATTAGGTTCGATTTTTTCAAAGCCTTTCCCCGCCGTGTGCGTAGCTTCTCTATGCACATATCCGTCCACAGGTTTTTTCTTTTCGTCCAAAGCAATATCTTCGTCAATAACAAGTGTAGTACGATTTTTACTTATCCTCAGCCTTGCCCAAAACGGAAACTTTTTCGGAAATTCCCTTTTACCTTTCACAGCCGGCTCCACATTCGGAGACGGCTTTTGTTTTGCTTTCACGGCATAGCTTTTACGGATAGCCTTCTTTTGCGCGTCCGATTTACAATGAAACTTCGGCTGTTTCTTCGGCATAGTAACCTCAATCCTTATCTTTTGTTTCAACTTTAGACTCTACCACGATATTACTTTTCCAATATTTTGGTATTCGTCTCGTTTTCGGCTTCGGCCGCAGTTCGGGTCTTTTGTTCTTATATTTCTCATATACGGATTTAATTTCCTCGTCCCGCGCCCGATACCCTGCGCCTTTCCAGGTAAATACGTCCCTGCACCCGTTTTCCAAATATTTATGATTCTCCCAATCCGTCTCGTCAACGGAAAGGATATATCCTTTCGCAAGCGTCCAGAGCCTGAAACGCGGATAATTTTCGGTTATGAAGCGGTTTTGCTTACGGTCGATAAATTCCTCGAGGTTTATTCCCGTCACGTCCAGGTGCACCTGAACGAGCGTTTTTCCCGAATATTCATACCCGATTACGGCGTAATACTTTTTATCTTTCGAGAGAAAATCAAAAGCGTTATGTAAAATACATAGTTCCAAGCCGAGCTTGTCGCGGTCTATCCCGGCGGGAACGCTTAAAAATAGATAATATCTCTCCATAGCTCCCTCACGTTATTTTTTCTTTTTATTGTCAATCGCATTTCCTATCGCCTTAAACGGCGCCGAGATGAGCCACCACAGAGCCTTGAATATCGCTTTTATTACTGTCCAGATGATCGGGAAAAATAACGTTAAGAGCCAAGCGACCAATATAAGCCCTGCAATCCCTAAAATTGCCATACCGATTTTTTTCAAGAGCGACAACCAATCCTCTTGCGTATCAATCGGCGGATCGACCGCGTTCCAGATATCAATCGGGTTCATAGCCACGGGAATAATCGTTTCCGCTTCGTCTTTTACAAATTTCAGATGGATCATTGTAAAATCCAGAAATACGGTTTGTTGCGCCACATACCCGTCCTGATCTGAAAGCGTATAACCCGTCTCCCCAAAATTCGCTACAAGATCATAACGAGCAGGAGAGCTATAGTAATCCGTCCGGGCGAATCGGAACACAAACGGGTGATTTCCCGCTTTGATCTCCGTATCGCAAAACGATTTGAAGGTATCGTAGTCGTTTTCATTTACCAGCCAATCCGAACAAAACGCGCCTTTTTCCTGCGTCAACGCTTCTGCCGTCACTTCCGCGATCGGGCGGTATGTCTTTCCGTGTTCGTCTGGAATATTCCACCAATTCCCGAAGTAGTCAAAAAATTTATCCCATTTTCCGTGCGTATCGTTGTATGAAAGCATATTGAACTCGTCCCGCGCGTCAAAGTCACGAATTATTTTTCCGCGTTTCGCTTTTGGATTTTCAAGATACTGCACCCGATCCGCGTCAATTGATTCGTCAAATAGTTCTTCCGAATACCGTCCGAGAATATTTTTATCTTTACCGTATTTATCCGAATATCCCCGCGCCCACGTTTCTATTGCAGCACCGGAAACCTGATAGTCGTTATAACTTTTACTGCCCGTCGAAAACAGCCAAGAGATTTGAGGAACATATTCGCCATTCATCGTCGCCGTCGTTCCGCCCCATGTATCACGTTCTGAAAGCCGATTATAATCTTTTCCGAAAACATAAAAATTCGCAGAGCCGGTTCCCCCGAACGTTTCATCCCATAACACCCGCCATTTCAAAGCCTCGTTTTTCTCACCGATATTTACCCCGACATAATCGCTTAAGGCCGCGTATGCACCGGCGTCCTCCGTCACGAAGATCGGAGACGTCACATACTCATACCACTGCGCCCGTATGCCTTGCAAATTACCGTAATCCGTTATGTATTTATCCGGCACGCTGAAATACACCGTGTTGACTTCATGCCGGGTATAATCCTTATACTCGCTTTCCATGCGGTAATTCGTATAAGAGACGTTTGCCTCATAGACTTCTGCTTTTTTCCATTCGCACTCGAGCGTCGATTTCGTCGCACTTTCTTCGCTATACCCTTTCGCATAGCCCGTGTATCTGTACTCTTTCCCTACCGTGCTTTTCTCCGCAGCGGCCGCGCCCAGCTCGTACAGCAACAAATTTGACACGTCGTAGCGTCTATAACCGTACTTTTCTTCATACGCTTTCGCGTTCGCGTAAATTTCCTCGACGTGCTCCACGCGGAATTTATAAATCAGTTTATCGTTTTTTTCCGTCGTATGGCCGCAGAGCTTAAGCGAAAGAAGCTTGTATTCGGCGGGCTTGCCGTCGTCGCCGTACTTCGTGGCGATATTGATTTGATGTGCGCCTTCTCGAAGAGAAAACTCTTTTTGAGAGGGGTTATATACATACAGGTACAAAGCATAGTTACCGTTTTTCCAGACGTTCGGCGTATAACAGTATTCCACAAAGGAAGCGATTGCCGGGCTTCCCGCCGCGTCTATCGGGTACAACGACAAATCTACGTCTTTCAGATCGTCCTCGACTTTCGTATAATCGTATTCGTTTTCCGTCTCCGCAAAAACAGGAACAGCGGGAACGGAATACCCCGTTACCGCTATGATTACGGCCGATATCAGGACCGCGATTATTCGTGCTATCATCTGCATATATCTGTTCATTTCTTACCCCGCTATTATAAGTGTTTCCGGAAGCGCCACGCCCGTTACTTTTACATACGGCTGGAAGCCGAGCTTCATTGTCGTTTTCCCGATCGTGATTTCTATTCTGAATACTTCTTCCGGTAATTTCACCGGACCCGTAATCTTCTGCCCTGCGAAACGTTTTTCTAAAATCGTCTGAAATCCTATTGTCTTAAGCGTAAATGCGTCAGCCGTTTTTTCGATATCGAAATACTCCGTAAAATCATTCATGCCCTTTTGGCTTACGATATTTTCATACCAGCTTATTTTTTCTTCTCCGATCATGATTTCAAAATCTTTTTCTTTTGTGCCGGAAGCATAAATTTTCACCGTATAGTCCGGCGTTTTATCCGAAAGCGTATTTATCTTAAACGTCGAATCCGGCTCGACCTTCAAGTCCGTGCAATCCCTTACAAGCTGTCGGCCGGCATATTCTACCGTAAACGTCTTGACATCGCTCGTAAACCAATTCGTGAGATACCCGATCCCGCCAATCCCGCCGATTAGTACAATCAGCACGGCGAGAATGACCCATATTTTATTTGTCTTCTTTTTATATCTCGACATTCCCGCCGCGCCTCCTTACTTCTTTTAGAATTTCAAAGCCCCGTTCATACTTACGTTGTTGACGCTCGATGTGAGCTTGATATCAAAAGTTTTGGCCGGGATAACGGTATCGGGGAGAGAAACCCGGACCGAAAAACCATGAAAAGAACGTACAACCGCGTAATCCTTAAATTTATCACGATAAAGCACACTGCGGGGGCCGTAAGACAGCGAATCATAATATGTCTCTATCTTGCGTTTCGCTTCGAGCGATACGCTATGCCCCGAAAGGGTTGCCGTGATAAATTCGGACGCTATATCCGTTAAAGATACCGTATGAGTATCCGCCCATGTTGACGTTGTTACACCGTTTCCGTCAGTCGTTTGGGTCTCGTCGCCCAACACTACCTCCGGGCCTGTAATTTTGGTTTGGAGTTTTTCATAATACGATTCCGATACAGAATGAAACGCATTATCCAATGTCACCGTCAGGGTTGTCGTACGGTTTACCCCCAGCGTATAACAATTAAGACCGGTTACGGAATCTACTTCTTGCGTCATATCCGTCGTTATCGTCATACTCGTCGGAATCCCGACAAACGTCACCATGCAATTAGCCTGATACCCGCCGTCACGCGTCGTGACCGTGATAACAATCGTATCGTCTCCGAACGGCTGTTTGCATTGCACCGTCGCCGTTGTGCTTCCGTCCGTTTCCGGCGTGCAGGTCAGATACTGCGTTATATCGTTTTCTTTCAAGGCCGCGTCGTCGGACCAATTCACCGACCAATCCACCGACTTATCCGGCGCGTCCGCCGGCTCTACCGTCGCAACAAGCGTTACCGTCACGCCCGTTTCGTTCGCCGCTGCGAGCGTATCCGACGTAAATGCCATTTTTGCGGGCATAGCATAAATCCCGCCGTTTTCGACCGCGTTTTCGATTTCGGGTTTTTCCGGAGGGTCAGTTCCGACGTCGGAACTGCCGACGTTCGCCGAATTATTCCCTACGTCTGCAATGTCGCTGAATTTACAGCCCGACAGACACGCCGACACTATCAGCATAACGCTCAATACCATACCGAGGATTTTTCTGCTTTTCATTTCCTTTTTCTCCTTTCGTTCTTTTTTATCTGCTTCGCTTCGTCGAACATCTGATCATAGATAGCTTTTTCATACAACCGATGGTCTTTCATCGCCGCGCCATAGGTTTTCTTGTCTCCGTTCTGCGCCGCACGGGTTAGCTTCCACTCCGTACGTTCATAGCCTTGTTTCAGCTCGTTTCGGGTTTTTGTTTGCGATAATTTCTTTATCTTCGATTTGAATAATCCCATGTTTCACCTCTATTCTTTTTAAGCCGCTCAAACGTCTGTTTTACCGATATCGTCCCGGGGGTCCGTTTGAGTGTGTTTTTCGAGACGTTCGAGACGCTTCTCCAATCGACAAGCGTATTCCGCTAAACTCCCGACTGCAAAGGAAAGAAACCCGACACAAATCAAAAGAAATATTGTTGCAGGCATTTCAGTCACCTTCCTCTAATTTTTGTATTAATTTTTCCAATGCTTGTGAACGTTCCTCGTTTGATAGACCTGCAAATGCTTTCCGCAGCGTCGCCGGACCCATATACCGGATCGGTTTGATTTTCTTTTTCTCCGCGTTCGTGAAGTCTTGCAGGATTTCCTCGATACACGATTCTATCCGGATCGGCCTTTCAAGACTTTGCAGTTTTTCGAGAAAGATATTCCATAAATAGTCCGTCTGAAGCGTCGGATTAAACATATCGTCCACTTCGTTAAAATTGTGCTTTTGCAAACAACCGTACGTCTGATAGGTGCGCCGATTTTTCAAAGCGTCGTACAGGCAGCACATATCCTCGTAAGAGAATATCTTTTCCTGTTTGTACGTGCCCTTGATCGCGTACTTGAATATTTCATGATATTTGCCCCAGGCGTTATTCGCTACAACGTCAAAGCCGTCTTTGTATTTCCCTTCCGTCAGCTCCCGCATGTTCCGGAGATTATCTTTCGTTACGGGAATGTCCAACATCAACAGACACCAGATTTTTTGCAAAAGCACTTCCAAGGCCGAAAATTTTGTTCTTACGATTTCGCCGTGCTGAGTTTTCGTTTTCGAGAAGGAGTTTTCAACGATTTTCGGCAGGTTCAAACCTTTTTTTAAGACTACCATACAATGAAAATGCGGGTGAAAGTCGCCGTATTGCTTCCGCTTTCCCGTCGTGATCTCCAAGGACCGCACCGCGCCCGCATATCCGTATTTCCCAAAGTCCAGACCTTTGATTTTCTTATGGCCGGAGAAATATTCTATCAGTCGGGAAAATCGGTTTGTCATTTTGTCTAACGTCCATTTTAATTTTGCGCCCGTTACGTTCGGAACCGTGATAATGACGTGGTAAATGTCATGGTCCGTTTCTAATTCTTTTAGCAGCGGGGCATACAGATCGTATCGCCGCTGCGCCTTCAGGCTTTGACAGACATAACAAAAATTATCGTTACAACGAATGATCTCCCTGATGTTCTTGATTCCGTGCTTTTTGTAATAGTCCAAATGCCAAACTTTTGAACAATTCAACGTCTTTTCGGCTTTGCGGTGAAATAACTCGTCGTGGTAGTCCTCCGCCATTCGGTCATAGTATTCAGCCTGATAAATATTGTACTTTGCTTTCGCTTGCAGCTTTTGAAACCAATCTTTGCCAAACCCCCACGCCAAGGCGGAATCTGTTTGTGTTTGTTTTGTCATCATTCCACCTCGTGGGAAGGTTTCATTACCCGACTTTTGCGTTTTGAAGTTTTGTTTCGAGAAATTCGTGGGCAGAGAAGTTTATAATATATCAAGGAGGGGAGCCTTGAGGGTCCCACTGCCCCCGAAGGCTCCGCCGCTTCGTTTTCTCCGCATCACCCGCCTTACGTTTTTCCCGTCAGGCCAGCAATGTGGATAACGCCCTTAACTTGCGACAATTCCCCGCATAACGATAATCCGGGCGCTCGTCCGTTGAAAAATCCGGGACTTCGATCGGTATAAAATCCCGGCCGCATTCCAGATAATACGTCTCACCGTCTTTATTCCCGCCCTTCGAGACCTTCTTCGCAATCAGGTTCACAGGCTCACGGGTTTCGCCCGTCTCCTGATTGCCTGCAAACATCAACAGCACTTCAACGCGCGCGCCGTAATTAACGTCTTTCTTTTTCTCCTTTTCCTGCTTCTTCTGCTCCGGCTCGTTCGAATTAATGAGGACTTCTTCCTCGTATTCGTCCTCGAACTCTTTTAACTCTTTTTCAGCCTCTTTCTCCGTGTCTTTCGGTGCGTCTTTCGTCGCCGCACTGCCGTAATATTTCGCACGAATAGGTACAAAATTTCCTACCATGTTGACACCGCATACCGAAAAATACGTCGTCGGGTAATCGCTGCCTTCCTTCTGCTTCTGTTTTGCCATTAAATACACTTGCATTTCTGCGCTCCTTTTGCCCTGTTCAGGCTGGTTCCTGCCCTGTTCGGGCGTTGTTTTTATTTATCCAAAACCTTGCGGTTTTTGAATAGCGTTTTTTATCGGTCCAGCGTCGGACCGCTTGAAATATAAGGCTTTCAGCTATGTCATGCCTCTGTTTCCGCGTCAAATATATCGTCCATTTGCGCCGTTTCCGCGGCTTTCATCATTCGGTCTATTTGTGCTTCCAATTCGGCCAAACCCACCGTATAGCCCGAGGTCTTTCTTAAGGCCGAAATCTGGTCTTTCATGCGTTCGCAAAATTTTATGTATGCGTCGTATTTTTTTGAAATCAGCCCCGGCGACTTCTTTTCCTTCGGTTCTTCGGGCGGAAGTTCGTCCGTCACCGATGTGAATTTTTTATTCAGATACCGTTTCTTATAAAATCGTTGTTCTTTTACATACTCCTCGTACGCGGATAAATCCTCCCGCCACGTCGTTTTCAAATCCACTTCCCAACCTTTCAACGCGTAATATTTACTCAACTTATTGAGCTGTTCGCACGTCACCTCCGGCGTCAGCTTCCCCTCCAGACCGTTTTGAAACGTCGCCATAATTCCCAGCTTTGAAGCAGTAAAACGCTGATACGTCTCCGGCAACACCGGCTGATTATCGCAAAACCTTGTATTGATCGCCATAAGCCGAATCGCCGTCGTTTTCGGTGTACCCAAACACGTTTCACAAAATTTATAAAACGACGTATAGCCTTGCAAGCCTTCGTCCTGCGCATAGCGATACAGTTCTTCGCGTTTGATTAGATTCAAAAAATATCCCGCGCGAATAAATGCGTCCGCGATCTGATTTGTGCAGCGGAAATATTGTTTCATGTAATGGATCAATGTCGATGTTTTCGGCTCCGCTTCCAAGGGAAGAACCTGTTCAAACTGCACTTGCCCCACATGCTGGACATATTTTGCCGATGAGATCTCTTTTGTCTGTACCTTAACGAATGTTTCAATAAGGTCGTACGACATAGTTTTACCTTCCTCTATTCTGTTTTCGTTTGTCCTCTTTTCACAGTTACGGGGATTTGCAACTCCCCGTAACCCTTGAGGAAGTGAGAAGTTCCGGCTCACGCGCCGGGCGTTCCCATATCGACGGGATTGCTCCCGCCGCTTTATGAAGAATTTTAGTGCTATGAGCTTCTTTTATCCCTCCCCGGAGAGTGCCCGCAACCGCTTACGGACACTCATAACAGGAGAGAGATCCCGTTCCCGGGGTATGGACTTTCGCCCCACGCCCGGGATATTGTTTCTTCAGTCCCCATCGTCACGACTTAACGCCGCTTTTATTCGGCCGATCGTTTCCATGGTCGTAGCGTCCGGCGCTTCTTCTGCGATAATCTCGGCCGTTTCTTCGTTCAGACGCTGCCGACGAAGGCTTAGGTGTAGATCTCGGTGGTCGCCGTATCATTAA
>ERZ1036470.699-NODE-699-length-13162-cov-4.042954_pt1 | contig 13162 bp, 10 predicted proteins | sample MGYA00514232_ERZ1036470 | MGnify/ENA primary metagenome ERZ1036470 (study PRJEB33795, sample SAMN09464898) | human gut metagenome | isolation source: Bloodstream | host: Homo sapiens | place: USA: Stanford, California | collected 2016-02 ... | reverse complement strand
ATAAGCTGGCGATAGACGAGCTGGAAGCTTTCGATTACGAAGCTTATAAAAAGAATGGTTTCAAGATGGAGCATCTCAACGACTATCCTTTGAAGTTAGAGACTAAGGACTGAAAAGAATCGGGCGAACCTTATATATGCACGCTTTTAGGCGAATGATAGTTTTGAGGGCGGGTGCGTCGCATACAGGAAAGATGTTAGCAGCACAGAAATTTCTTGTTTCAAGATAAGCGCACGCCTAATGCTCATTTACAATTTTTAGGACAATAAAAAAAGGAAGCCTTTCATCTCCCCCCCCCCATTGTTTGTAGATTAAAAATTGAATTATCGATATTAAAACGCATTTTTTCGCCTATCTTCGTTTCTAATATCGAAAAAATAATGTCCCCAATCTCCAAGCCCAGGAAAAATTGCCGTTGTTTTCCCGTGAAACGTTGAAACACCTATTGAAATTCGAACCCACGAGGTTTAGACGGCAATAGGTGTTTTCTTTTATCCTTTATAAATAAAGGTTTTCAGCGATTTATCTTTCCGCTTTTATATAGACGCTAAAACCCAAAAAGTTCAAAATAGAAACCGAAAAAAGGAAAAGAACAGTTTCTGAATTTCTTTGTGTATCAGCGTTCATCTTACAAAGTCGTCTGTTTATATATTATAATTTATATGGCTGATAAAGAGATTGCAAGATGATTTAATATTAAAAATAGACTGTGCTGATTCGATACGCACTGAAAAATTCTAAAAAAATCTTTTTTGTAGTCCTTTGACATGAAAAAGAACGAATTTTGAAAAATTCGTTCTTTTTTTATTTTGTAAGTGCTTTAGTGTATAAAATATTGACAAAATAATGAAATTTTCATTCTCCTTAAGAGTGTAAATTTTTTTAATCGGACAAAATACGATGTTCAGCTTTCGGACAAGATCATGAGAATATCCTGATGATAATTCCCGAATTCTTTTCCGAAAATATTGATTCCGCCCATGTGTTTGGCGTCTTCTTTTATTCCGATTTTCAGTTCGATGGATGTTGCCGTATCCAGATGAAGATCATCAAAACAATGATTTTTATTATCCGTAATATCGTCGATATAGCAGCCTTTGTCGTCTATGGAAAATTTTTTCAAGAGTCCGAACTGTGTGCTATTGATTTGCCAATAACTCGGCGTATAAATTCCCCGTTTTCCTCCGAAGTCTCCCGGCGAACAGTAGGTGGCAATTTCTATGCCGTTGATCCATACGGTAATATCGCTTGGCCAATTTTCGCGGTAATAGGGCGCCTCGGAACAGCACTCGAACGAGAATGATAACCTTCTGCGGTTGCGGTTGAGAATAAACAGATTGGGGAAATTATAGGTAACGAAACCTGATTGGAAGGAAAAAAGCTGGCCTTTGATTCTTTCAGGCGCAAAGAGCATATAAGAGGAAGAGTTTTCCCGAAAGATAAAGCCCTTTCCGTCCGCCATATATGCTTTGGAAACTTTGCATTCCGAATAACAGCCCACGGGAAGCTCGACTTTAATTTCATCCTCTACGGTTTCTTTTACCTTGGTGAAGAAAACCGTGGAAAGGATTGTTCCGAGACTGCAAAGCTTCATATGACCTTTTTGCGCGGGTTTATATTCTATACGGATAAGTTTTGCCTCTTCCAAAACTTTTACGTGAAAGGAGACTGAAGAGACGGGAAGACCGAGCATGGAAGAAATTTCGATAACGCTGTACGGCTTATCCTGCAAAACCCGCAGAATCTGAAGGCGGTCGGGGACGGATAACGCTCTGCCTAAACGACAAATGTCTTTTTCATGGGTTGGATCCGACAGCTTGTAATTAATGATGTTTTCGGCCTCTGAAAGCATATCCATAACTCATCTCCTATACTTAATTAAGCTTTCAATAATATTATACCATAAAGCTTTGTCATTTTCAAGTAAATAGAAAAAATTAGAAAAAAATGAGAGTAATTTTCTTTATTTTTCGCAAAAAGGGGTATTTGCAAATTGATTGTTCCAAAATTATTGTAATAAATAGAAGCCAAAAAGTAAGAAATCCGAATACTTTTTCATATTGACAACAAAAGAGTTTGTGATATAATGAAATTGCTTCTGAAAGAAAACAGCGCTTGTTTTGTAGGAAGTCGTAAGGCTGGAAAACGAACGAGAAGGGAGGTAAGGAGCTAAGAATGAAGAGTAAATTTTTCAATAATTATATGAAACAATTTGACGATATGCCGAAAGCGTTCAGAAAGAGCAAATATATTTTCGTATATCTCATGGTGTCGTTGGCGATTGTCAATTTTATTGTTTTTTACGTGGTGGTCAATTTGAATTCTCTCTTGCTGGCCTTTCGTGAATTTATCGGATACGATGAAAATTATGTCGAGCAATATGTATGGTCGTGGGGAAACTTCAAAAGTATGTTCAAAGAATTTGCTCTTCCGAACTCTACGGTGGGAGTGGCAGTGAGAAATACCTTAAAATATTTTGCGGCAAATATATTTTTGATGATACCCGTTTCCTATTTTGTTTCCTATCTGTTATTCAAACAAATATGCGGTTACGGTATGTTCAGAGTAGTTTTCTTTCTGCCTTCGATTATATCGGCGGTCGTTTATGTCACAGTTTTCAAAAATATGATTTCGACGTTTGGGCCTTTATATATGCTTCTGGATAAAGCTTTCGGTTATCAGATGCCTCCGCTTTTGGGCGATTCCCGAACCGCCACGCCTACGATTATTGCCTATACGATATGGACCGGACTGGGAATCAATATGATTTTGTATCAAGGAGCCATGAAAAGAATTCCGACGGAGGTTTTGGAAGCGTGCCAGATCGACGGCGGCAATAGATTTCACGAACTGTTTTATATCATCACACCGATGGTTTGGCCTACCGTTTCCATGACGATTATTTTGGCCTTTACGGGATTATTTAACAGCAGCGGTCCCATTCTTTTATTCAGTGAAGCGGGAACGATAGCGGGCGGAAACGATACCACCACAATCGCCTTCTTTATTTTTCAAAAGACACAGACGGGAGCGGCGCTCGAATACCCTGCGGCAATCGGTCTCTTTTTCACGGCAGTAAGTATTCCTATCGTTATTGCGGTCAGGGCAATTTTCAGATGTTTAGATCCGGAGGTGGAATATTGATGGTAAAAAAGAAACGGATTGGGGGAAATGCTCTTTCGGCGGTGATGTTCGTCGTTTTTCTGATTTACGCGAGCAGCCTGCTGTATCCTTTAGTTTGGGCATTTTTATCGTCCTTGAAGTCTTCGACGGAATATATGCTGACAAGCAAGGTGGCCTTGCCCGAAGCTTGGAGATTCGGAAATTACGTCAAGGCGTTTAAGGCTTTGGATATAGACGGAAGCAATATGTTTGACATGCTTTTCAACTCCTTATGGTTTACGGTGGGAGGCGTATTTTTGGGAATGGCAGTTTCTACCATGGTGGCATACGTCGTAGCGAAATATAAATTTCCGGGAGGTCAGACGATTTACTGGGTTGCCATCGTCACGATGATGATTCCGATCGTAGGGGCAATGCCTGCACAGTTTAAGGTATATACGGCGCTCGGAATTATCGAGTCTCCGTTGCTGTTGCTGGCGTTTGCCGGAGGATTTGGGTTTAATTTTATGGTTTTGCATTCGTTTTTCAAATCTTTGCCTTCCAGTTATATCGAAGCGGGATTTATCGACGGCGCCGGACATTTTACCTGCTTTCTCAAAATTATGCTGCCGCAGGCGCTCCCCGTGGTTTCGGCGCTTGCGATAGTGGCCGCCATTAATTTCTGGAACGATTATACGACGCCATTGCTGTTTTTGAAAAATTTCCCCACGCTGTCTTCGGGGTTGTATATGTATCAGATTATCAATACCCGTAATCTGGATATGCCCGTCTTGTTTGCCGGAATATTGATGAGTATGGTTCCCATTGTAGTGTTGTTTGCGATTTTTCAGAATTCTATTATGGATATTTCGCTTTCGGGCGGATTGAAGGGATAAAAGGAGATTTATTTATGAGGAGAAAATTGATTTGTATGCTGATGGCGGGTTCGATTGCGTTAGGTGCGTTAAGTGCGGCAGGTTGTGGCGAGAAGAGCGAAAATAAGCCTTTTCCCGTGTATAAAGACGATAAAGAGATGATGATCGGGGGATGGGACGCGCCGCTTCCCACTCTGGAGGATTATCGGCTGGCTAAAGAGATGGGACTTACGTTTATGTTTTTAGACGATTTATTTGTCAAACGCGGTACGCAGGCTTATGCCGACGTTTTAGGATATTGCGAACAAGTCGGGTTAAAGACGATTATTACCTTGGGAAACGCTGCCACCATAGAATATGCCGCCGAATCCTGGGCGGCGGATAAAACCGATTACTCTAAATTTCCCGCCGTTACGGCGATCAATTATTGGGATGAGCCTTACTTTTCCAACATCGCAAGGATTGCCGAGCTGACGGGAGAACACGTAAAGAAATACGGCTCCGAAATAGACGTTTTTGCCAATCTTTTTCCCAATTCGGCTACGGGGACGTTCGAAGGGCATACGTATAACGAATATGTTGGGGAATACGTAGATAAAGTGCTTGCGAAAGTGGAGGAAGGGCATCGGTATCTGTCGGCGGATATTTATCCGCTGGATAAAAAAAGTACCGGCGAAAGTGCGTTGCGTTCCAACTGGCTGAACTGTATAGAAACCATAGCGGTACAGGCAAAACGCGTCAATGCGGTTCCGCATTTCTTCCTGCAGGCGACCGAGCATTATACTTACAGGGCCGTGACGGAGGAAGACCTTCGCTGGCAGTTTTACGTCTATATGGCTTTCGGAATAAAGGCGTTCACTTACTTTACGTACAGAACTTCTATTTTGGAAGATTTCTCCAATTCCTGCGTGGACGCGCAGGAGTCGGGAAAAAAGTATCCGCTCTATGATTATGCAAAGGCCGTCAATCGGGAAATTCATGATTTCGACCATGTCTATCTCAATTTCGACTGGAACGGTACTATGCCGGTATTGGGAACGCAGAGCGAACAAGACTATAATCTCAACTTCGACGGCCTCAACAATCCTTTGGCCGAAGTGGCCGCATTGAATGGGGCGCAGGCTACACAGGACGCGCTTATCGGGCAATTTAAGGACGAGTCGGGAAACGATGGCCTTATCGTAGTGAATTTTACCGATCCCGCATACGGATTGAGGAATACGGTCAGCCTGGACTTCAAAAACGCTTCCAAAGTACGTGTATATAAAAAAGGCGTGGCCTATGATTACCAAGTGCTCGAAAATCATTTCGAGCTCGAGCTGGGGGTGGGCGAAGGCGTATTTATGATTCCCGTAAAGTAAAAATCGTAAAAAGTATAGAAAATATATTATAAAGGAGACAGTATGAGACAAACGCATATATTGAAAAAGTTGGGTTGTTTTTTACTCGGGTTCACCCTCGTTGCTTCTTTCTCTGCCTGCGGGGAAAAACGTCCCGGCGGAAGCAGCGTCGGGCCGGGAGGAAAACCCTCGGGCTCCATCAGCGTTATTTGCTATGAAGCAGGATTTGGAACCAAGTGGCTGGACGAAATGGCTAAGCAATTCTCTTCCGCGCTCGGCGTAACGGTAAAAGTAAAGAAAAGTTATGTCAACGGGGAACTTATTTCCCTTTTGAACGACAATTCTCAAAACGACGACGTGGTTATGGCGCTGGGAAGTATGTTCGCTCCTCAGGATTCGAAATTTCTGACCGACCTGTCTCCCGTTTATAATTCCGTGCCCGAAGGCGGAACAAAACCGATCAAGGAAGCCATGAATCCGTCTATTTATAATAAACTTTTGACAGAGGACGGAAAAATTTATCAGATGAACTGGGCGGATCCCGTTTGCGGAATCGTGTTGAATAAAACGGTTGTCGACAGAATTTTTCCCGAAGGGTACGAAATTCCCAATACGACGGATGAATTGATAAGGTTTTGCAACGAAATAAAGGCGGAAGGCGTATATCCTTTCTCGATCTCTACTTCTATCAGTTATTGGGACTACCTGCATTGGGTATGGTGGGCGCAATACGCAGGCTATGATAACTACATCGATTATTATTGGGGATATTATCAAAAGGAACAGCCGGACGGGACGACCGTGCGCACGCTGGCGGAAAACGGAGAGGTGCTGGGAATGCCCGGCCGCCTGGAATCGGTTAAGGTAGCTGAAAATTTATTGAAAAAAGAAAACGGATATATGCATAAATACGCCGATTCCATGACTTGGCAGGAAGCGCAGATTGCCTTTGTGGGACAGGGATATGCGGGGCAGGACATGACCGAATCCGCAATGATGGTAAACGGACAATGGCTGGAAAACGAGGTTCAGAGCTACTTGCTTACCAAGCCGCAGGATCTCGTGATGATTAAAACCCCGGTGATCAGTTCCCTCGTAAAAACTTTGGAAAACAAATCGATGACGGACGAAACGCTGAGCGCCGTAATCGACGCGATCGACGAGGGAAAGTCGTCTTATGCCGGAGTTTCCGAAAAAGATTTTACAAGGATTTCGGAAGCCCGCCGCATGGTTTACAGTGCTACGTTTGATCATTGCTGCGCTATTCCTGCAAAAAGCAAAAATAAGCCGTTGGCCATGGAATTTTTGAGATTTATGGCTTCCGATATGGGGCAGAGCATTTATGCAAAGTACCTCAACGGCCTTACGATGCCTTACGGATACGACGTGGGGGATAATGTTACGGATTTTGTCAAATCCCGTTATGAAAACTTTCCCGATTATATTCCCATCTGTATCGACTTTTCTTCGCCGCTCGTCTATCGTCAGGGACACACCGCCTATACGACGGGAAGCGGTGCGGGCCTGGACGGAGTGCTCTATAAAGGAAATACCGCGGAATGGGTAATCGAGGATACGAAAACGACGCTGATGGCGTCGTGGGATAAAATTATCCTTGCGGCGAAATGAGGCATTGTTAAACAAATCGCGTCAAAAATAAATTGTTGGAGGGTTATATGATGAAAAAGAGAAATTTCATACTCAGTTTTTTCCTGCTGCTTTTGGGCACATTGTTTGCTTTTGCCGCATGCGGCGGGGAAAAAACGAAAGAACTCCGGATAAACGTACCGGAAAATACAGTTCTGGAAACTGAACTCGGCGCTTACGACATTCCCAAGTACGATGTCGTCGATTCGGACGGACTGATTATGGCGGGGTATCTCGTCGAGGTGGAGAGCGTCGTCGGTCCCGACGGGAAAGAAGTTCCCGTTTCGTACGGAAAAATCAATGTTTCCGTGCCGGGAATTTATGTGATCACTTATTCCGCAAGCGGGGGGGGGTAAAAAATGCGTCCCTGAAAGTGGATTTTGGCGATCGTACTCCGCCTACGGTAAATATGGACGAAGACGCGCTGCCGAAATTTTACATTTCCGGATTTACTTACAGCTTGCCCCAATATACGATTTCCGACGGCCCCGATATGTCCAAATGCTGGGTCAAAGTATATTATAAAGCAAATTCGGACAGCGAAAGAGTCGAGGTGGCGGTAGAGAACAGCCGGTTTGAGGTTGAGCACAACAGCGGAAAATATATCATTGTTATTCACGTCGAGGACGCTGCAGGCAACAAAAAGGACAATGAATACGAAGTGGAAGCGACGGGTCCTTCCGAGATTGTCGAAGGTAAAATTTTATATTCGGATGAAAAGTTCGGCGTTTCTCAGGTCAAGACGCTGTGGAACAATTTCCAGCTTTCTTACAGCACCGAGAAGGCATACGATAACGAAGCCGGGGCTTTGAAGGTTACCGTCCCCTCAACGGGCGGGGATTACATTATTCTCGACCGCATCATCGAGAGCGACGTCAGCAAATATACGCATCTCGTGATCAGGATTTATAACGATAACGATCATGAAGTATATTCCGGCTATTGCTGGTTTGGCGATATTACACTTGCGCCCAATGCATGGACGGAACTGAAAATCCCCGTCGGGGATCTGGATACGAAAAACGTAACGCACCCTGCCGTGGCAGGCATCGTGATCAACAGCGAAAACATTACCAACCTTTCTTTGAGGCTTTTTGATGACTATGAGAAAAATACGGTTGAGGGGGGAAGTACCTTTTATCTGTCCGCGATGTATGCCGTGACGGAAGCGCCTTCCGAGCCGGAAATGGTCGTGGAGGATAAGATCGTTTATTTCGACGAGGCCTTCGGCGTGGAACAGGTAAGCCTTTATTGGCCTGCGCCCCACAAACTTTCGTACGATACTTCCGTGAGTTACGAAAGCGAAAACGGTTCGTTGAAAGTAGAGTTCCTTTCCGTGCAAGCCGATAACTATGTGATTTTGGATACGCCTTGGATCAAAGACGTATCTGCATACGATTACCTGGTGTTCCGCGTTTATAATCCGACAAAGCACACGTTCAGCATGGGAACGACGTGGGCGGCGGATACGGAGATTGCGGCGGAGGGATGGACGGAAGTAAAAATCCCCGTCAATTTGTTCGGCGCGGCGGGAAGTATCACGGACATGAGCGGAGCGAAGCTTTCCGCGACGGATATTTCCAAGCTTCCGCTTCGCATTTTTGGAGCAGGCTCGTTTGCTGCAGGGGAATGTTTCTATATTTCCTCCGTGTTCGGCGGGAAAGCCGCTGAACCTATTGAAAAGAACGTTGTTCTCAATTTCGATAAAGCATCCGCACTTGACCGAGTAACATTGCATTGGGGAGACCCGAATAAACTTTCGTACGATACTTCCGTGAAATACGAAGGCGAGGACGGCTCGTTGAAAGTGGAATTTCTTTCCGTGCAGGCCGACAACTATGTGATTTTGAATACGCCCTGTATTAAAGACGTATCTGCATACGATTACCTGGTGTTCCGCGTTTATAATCCGACAAAGCACACGTTCAGCATGGGAACGACGTGGGCGGCGGATACGGAGATTGCGGCGGAGGGATGGACGGAAGTAAAAATCCCCGTCAATTTGTTCGGCGCGGCGGGAAGTATCACGGACATGAGCGGAGCGAAGCTTTCCGCGACGGATATTTCCAAGCTTCCGCTTCGGATTTTTGGCGCCGGCTCGTTTGCTATAGGAGAATGTTTCTATATTTCCGCAGTATATGGCATAAATGAAATAGCCGAGAAATGAGCATAGACAGAAAAGATAAAAAAGTATCATAAGTCATTTAGGTACAATTTCGCGGCCTATATTTCGAATACAGGCCGCGAAATTATGTGTTAACAGGTATAAAAAACAATGAGAAAATTACCGGCATATCCGTTATTTGTAAAAGATCCATATTTTTCCGTTTGGTTGGCGGACGACATATTAAACGAAAGCAATACCGTGTTTTGGCACGGAGAAGAAAAACCGCTTTACGGAACCGTCATCGCGGACGGAAAGGAATACGCTTTTTTGGGAAAGAATCCAGGGGCAATTCCTTTGAAACAGAACTTTCTCGATATAACGGCTTTTGCCACCGTATATGGATTTTCTTGCGATGATTTTGACCTGACAGTCGAATTTGTTTCGCCTTTGCCGCCCGACAATTTGGAGATTGCTTCTTGTCCCGTGTGCTATTTGAAGTATAAGCTTCTTCCGAGACATCCTTTGAAGAATATCAGAATTTCGTTGACGGCGGAGGAGAGGCTTTGCTATAATACCTGTTATCAGGAAGGCAGGCGAGAGGATATCCGCGGAGGCGTCATGCGGTTTGACGGTTTCGAAAGCGTATTTTTCGGCCTTCTGCGTCAGTTGCCTCTTTCTCATAGTTCGGACGAATTCGGCGCGGATTGGGGGTATTACTATCTGGCGGGGCAGGAGGGTGAATATTTCGAGCAAAAAGGGATGAAATATATTCGAGCTTCGGATAGCTTTGAAAATATCGCGAGGGAACAATCGGGGAAAATCCTGATTGCTTTTGACGATTTGGCGTCCATTTTCTATTACGGGGACTTTCTCAAAGGCTATTACTTCCGCTCCGGGAAAACAATTTCTGACGCGTTGAGGGAAAGCTATGCCAACGCGGAAGCGATATTTGCCGAATGCCAACGTTTTGACGAAAAACTGCAAAACGATGCCCGACGCTACGGCGAAGAATATTTGTTACTTTTATATGCTTCTCTGCGTCAAAGTATGGCGGCGCATAAAATCGTAGAAGACAGAAAAGGCCGCACGTTATTTTTGTCCAAAGAGTGTAATTCGGACGGCTGCATTGCCACGGCGGACGTTTCTTATCCGTCTGCGCCGCTTTATTTGTTGTATGCGCCCGAGTTGGTCAACGGAATGCTGTATCCTATATTCGACTTTGCGCGCATGGATGCTTGGGAGTATGATTTTGCGCCTCACGACGCGGGAATATACCCTTATTGTCTGGGACAGCTTTACGGGGCCTTAAATCAAAATAATAAATATAATTCCGAAATATATATAAAGGATTGGCATAAACCCGAATCGTTGCCTCTTTATTATCTTTATCCCAAAAATTCCAATCTGTATTCGTTGGAAAAGCAGATGCCTGTGGAGGAATGCGGGAACATGCTTATTCTCACCGCGGCGGCGAATCTGGCGGGCGGGAACGATACAATTCTTTCAGAAAATTTCGATTTACTGAAAAAATGGGCGGACTATCTTGGCCAAAACGGTTTGCTTCCGGAAAATCAACTCTGCACGGATGATTTTGCGGGACATCTCGAAAAAAACAGTAATCTTTCCTTGAAAGCGAATTTCGGTATCGCGGCCTTCGCCGCAATCTGCGAGCGATTGGGAAAAAAAGAAGAAGCAAAAAAGTATATGGAAAAAGCCCGTCGGCATGCGGAAAAATGGCGGGCTCTGTGTTTTACGGGCGAAAAATCGACGGGGATTTCCGTCGGCAAAAACGACGAAAATACATACGGCCTGAAATACAATCTTGTATTCGACAAGCTTTTTCATACGAATCTATATCCCGACGAATTGTTCGAGCGGGAAACGGATCGCTATTTAGCCGAGAGAAAAAAATTCGGAACGCCATTGGACAGCCGCGCTTCCTATACAAAGAGCGACTGGCTTGTATGGGTGGCGGCTTTATGTGAAGACGAGAAAAAAACAGAGCGGTTGATTGCTCCTATCATCAGGTTTTTGAAAGAAACTCCCGACCGGGTACCTTTCGCTGACTGGTACGATGCCGAAACGGGTAAAAATCAATTGTTCAAGAACAGAAGCGTTCAGGGCGGGATTTTTATATTGCTTTTGCTGGCTTCCGGAAAGCTCCGATTGCCCGACGGCCTTTGCAAATAATATTTACTCGTTGAATAAATTGATTATGGCCAAAAGAGAGGGGCGGAAAGCATTAAATAAAATCGATAAATCGGGCGTGATGCCCGATTATTCTCACGGTGCGGTTTATATCACTAAAATGCTGAAAGGATTATAGCGATAAACTTTCGGCAAGGGAGCGCGATATGCTGCAATAATCGAGCAACAAAAAGCGCATAGGGCGAAGCGGGGCGGATGTATTTTTGAGCGTAATTCTATTCGCCCGGTTTGAGGGCTGTTTACTGCGCCTGTATGACGGGGATTTCTTAATCCACGGCCTTGCCGTTTTTATGGAAAAGACTTCGGGAGAGCAAAGCTGAGGAGGGATGTGTTTGGAGCCGATACGCTATTATCATTCAGCACAGAATAATAAAGCTTTTTAACAGCCGTTAAGAAAGATATTATACGGCGTCACCGTGCGGCGGTATCGAGTATTATCGTTGATTTTTTTCCAAATTGACTTTTTTAGTTGTGATTTTGAAGGTTAATTCCGTCATGACAATCATAAGGATAATAAAGGCGAAAAGGTAGATAGGAAGTATTTTGAAACCGATAAAATTGCCGAGAAGGCCGAAGAGCGGGGGGATAAACGTCGAGCCGACATAGGCGCTTGCCATTTGAATCCCGATAATCGCGCCCGAATTTTCCGCGCCGAAGTTATTCGGCGTAGAATGAATAATACAAGGATAGATAGGCGCACAACCCAATCCGATAATGACAAAACCGGCAAACGCAAGGATAGGGCTTTCGATGGGAAGCAACAGAGAAAGTACTCCGCACGATAAAACGCAGGCGCCGAGAATAATCATCTTTCTGTCGCCGAGCTTATCCGTGATGAAGCCGCTTAAAAATCGGCCCGCGGTGATTCCTATATAAAACAGGGAAGCAAGCCGCGCTGCCTGTTCCGTCGTTATGCCTTTCACCTCGACAAAATAGGTGCTCGCCCAGGACATCGCGGTGGCTTCCGCGGCGCAATATGCGAAAAAGCCGATTAAAAGAAAGGGTACTCCTTTAATTTTCAGCGCGCCGACCAACCCGATGCTTTTTTGCTTTTCCTCAACGGTTTGCCGGTTGACCTTCCAGACGGGGAGCGTAACAAGGAGCAGCAGAGCAATGCCGAGTTGAAGGAAGCTGACGATTCGGTAGCCGTTATTCCAAGTCGAATTTGTCAACGCATAGCTCATGACAAACGGACTGACAATCGTTCCCACGCCCCAGAAACAATGCAGCCAACTCATATGTTTTGACGAATAGTGGAGAGCGACGTAATTGTTGAGGGCGGCGTCGATCGCCCCGGCGCCGAGGCCGCAAGGAATTGCAAAAACGATGAGCATCCAAAACCGATTGGAAAAGGAAAAGCCCAGCAAGGCAAACGCCGTAAGAAATACGCTGCTTACCGTGACGATACGCGTGCCGAGCTTCCGCGTCAGCTTGTCCGACAGAAGGCTGGATACGATTGTTCCTCCGGAGATGACCATAGAAACGATCCCCATAAAAGAAACGGGAATGTTTAAGTCGTTGTGTATGGCGGGCCAGCCCGAACCGAGAAGCGAATCGGGAACTCCGAGGCTGATAAAAGCGATATAAATAAGAGCAAGCAAAAGCGAGTACATTTCTATTTTTCCCAAACCTCTGGTTTGACTGTTTTATCGGGCGCTACGATTGTGCTTCCGTCGGCGTTGAAAATTCCTTTTACCTTTTGGAAAATGTCGTCGGGCGTACAAGTTTGAGGCTTTTTCATAACGCCGTACCCTTTTTCGGGATCGTCAATTTGGAAACATTTACCCCTTCCAGGCGTAAAAGCTCGATTTTTTTATCGAGTCCTCCCGCATAGCCCGTAAGGCTTCCGCCGCTTCCGACGACTCTGTGGCAGGGAATGATAA
>ERZ1036470.695-NODE-695-length-13217-cov-4.377146_pt1 | contig 13217 bp, 8 predicted proteins | sample MGYA00514232_ERZ1036470 | MGnify/ENA primary metagenome ERZ1036470 (study PRJEB33795, sample SAMN09464898) | human gut metagenome | isolation source: Bloodstream | host: Homo sapiens | place: USA: Stanford, California | collected 2016-02 ... | reverse complement strand
AGGTTACCGCATGTCAGGTGATAGAACGCGAAAATGATTATTTAATGTTTTATATCGGTTTCTATGACATTAATTTTGCGCAGATAGGAATGGCACGTTCCAAAGACGGAATCAATGATTGGGAAAGATACTCCGAAAACCCAATCATTTCTCCTACGGAAGGTGGGTGGGATGCCAGTGCCACTTACAAGCCATTTGCCATTCAAGAGAAAGACTGCTGGATGCTTTGGTACAATGGGCGGAATGAACATTTGGAACAGATTGGTTTGGCTATTTATGACAATCATGACTTAAATTTCTAAGCTATATGCAAATAAAGAAGTTATTTATAGCTTTAGGTATAGTTTTGCCCCTGCACATGCAGGGGCAAAACTTCCTCATTAAAGATGCTCCGGAAGTAATCGAGTCTTACGTCAATCAATTCAATCGTGAAGATAATGAATTGTATAAACAAGATATCCCTAACTGTGGTGCATCTGATTTTTTAAGAAAGAATATTCCATTTTTTGAGTGTCCGGATAAGGAGTTGGAGAAAACATATTATTTTCGATGGTGGACCTATAGAAAGCATATAAAGAAGACTCCTGACGGGTTCGTTATTACTGAATTCTTGCCGGATGTTCCTTGGTCCGGAAAGTATAATACCATCAGTTGTGCGGCTAACCATCATTTCTACGAGGGCCGGTGGCTGAGAAACGCTGAAATTTTATCTGATTATGCTTCTTTCTGGTTTTCTGGTAGCGGGAATCCGAGGCTATACAGCTTTGGGGCTGCAGACGCTATCTACAATTACTATTTAATTCACAATGATAAAATGCTACTGGCCGATTTGTATCCCAAGCTAAAAGATAACTTTGCAAAGTGGGAAGAAGAAAAGCGGGATTCGACTGGAATGTTCTGGCAGGTTGACGACAGGGATGGAATGGAGATGTCTGTTTCCGGACATTTGTCAGAAGGTGGACGTGGTTATCGTCCTACCATTAACAGCTATATGTACGGTGAGGCTGTTGCGTTGGCAAAAATAGCTTCAATAGTAGATCGTGACATGGAAGCCCGGACCTATCAGAAGAAGGCTGATAAGTTAAAAGGAATAATAAACCGGAGGCTATGGGATAAACAGGCTGATTTCTATAAGGTTATACCTCTAAATGGCAAGATGGAATTCTCTTATGCACGTGAACTTCTTGGATACATTCCCTGGTTCTATAATATACCGCCGGATAACTATTCCATAGCATGGAAACAACTATTTGATTCCAAGGGATTTGAAGCAGCCTATGGCCCAACTACTGTAGAACAGCGTTGCCCTGATTTCAAGATTTCATACGAAGGACACGAATGTCAATGGAATGGTCCCAGCTGGCCCTATTTGACTTCCATGACACTGGCAGCAATGGCTAACTATTTCAATAGTTATGATTCTCCCATCATCACTAAAAAAGATTATTTAAGTCTTTTGAACATATACAGTAATAGTCATCGTATTTTATCAGTCAATAACGATACGATTTGTTGGATTGATGAAAATATCAATCCCTATACGGGAGACTGGATATCGAGGACTCGCCTGAAATCATGGAAAAACGGAACTTGGGATGATTCTAAAGGTGGTGTAGAAAGAGGGAAAGATTATAACCACTCTTCTTTTTGTAATTTGATTATTTCAGGATTAATGGGAGTTCGTCCGCAGGAAGATGGAAGTATTATCATAAACCCTCTTGTTCCTGATGGATGTTGGGACTATTTTTGTTTGGATAATGTATATTGCCAAGGCAAAACCATTACCATTATTTTTGATAAGAAAGGGAAAAAATATGGTAGGGGAAAAGGTTTTATAGTTTACGTGGACGATAAATGTTTATCTCATACGACAAGGGTGCAGAAAGTAGTAATCCGGTAATTTATTTATGTAACATTCAGGATACCCTTGGAGACCATATATCAGCATTTACAAAATACCCTCATACCTTTCGTTTAACAGTGACAAAGGATGAGGGTATTTTATGAGAACAATTAATCCTTTTGTGTAATTCCTCTCCAGTCATCTGTTCGGAAAGGTGAAGCCGGAAGTCCTGCTCCATTATACAAATAGCAGACCGGATTATTGGCCCAAGCATATCGCACAGCAACCGGATAAGGTACCGCTTCAGGTGCACTGACTATAATTTTGTCTCCGTCTATCTCAGCTTTGGCCCAATGGAATTCATGATTGCGCCCGGCTATAGCAAAGCCTTTCAACTCCTTGCCATCGCTACTTTTCAATCCACCATCGGTATGATCAAAAGAAAGAATTATCTTATTTCCTACAATCTGATGGGAGCGATAGATCGGGCCGGAATAAGGCAGTTTTTCCCCATATGTTTTGGCACGGGCAATCAAAGCCAGTCGATGTCCTACGGTTTGTTTATCTTTAGGGTGAATGTCGTTGGCGTCACCTCTGTCTATTATTACAGCCATACCGGTATTGCCTACTGCCAATGCACGCATTTGTGCTTCACGAAGCTCTGCCCACTCTGATTCTGCCGGTTGGGAAACTTCATGCATAAAATTGGCCAGTTGCACAAAATAGAATGGAAAATCCTGTTTCCAATCCCGGCGCCAATTCTCTATTACCAATGGGAAAAGTTCCCGATACTGATAGGCTCTGGAAGAATTATTCTCACCCTGATACCAAATTGCTCCTCGAATACCATAAGATATCAGTGGATGAATCATTGCATTATAAAGGGAAGTCGGTAAATTGGGATCTACGGATCTGTCTACCGGAAGTGCCCCTACCTTATGAGTATCCGCAGCAACCTGATATTTCCAATTACCGGACAGACTAATCTGTTCATCATTTGTAGAGCGAAGATAAAGGTCTCCCCAAATGCCACAGTTACCACCTGTATCCAAGACTCGAATGGCTAATATTGCTTTTCCAGCCTTTACCATTTTTTCCGGAATGATGTATTTGCGTTGAAGAGTCGGCCCATCTGTACGGCCTATTTCTATTCCATTCCAATAAGTAATATCATTATCATCAATAGCCCCCAGGGATAGTTGTACATCTTTACCTGCCCAACTAGCGGGAATTTCGATTTCTTTTCTAACCCACATAACTCCATCAAAGCCGGCCAATTGTGGACCCACTTCACCCGGGAAATTCATACTTTCCCAATCTTTGTCATCTAATGATGCAGCAGCTCTTACCGGTTTTCCTTCAGCAAAACCTTCGTCCACACGGTTATTCCAGGCAGTGAGCTCCTTTAAATATTCTGCTTTGAGTATTTTCTTATCATTCGGCATCTTCTGAATGGACTCCACTGTTTTCACAAATTCCGGCATCTCCTTCAAGACTTCTCCACTTATCCAGGATTCAACGTTTGTGCCTCCCCAAGAAGTATGTATCAAGCCAACCGGAACATTTTGTTTCTCTGAGATTTCTCTGCCAAAGAAATAAGCCGTAGCAGAAAACTCAGGGATGGTTATCGGTGAACAAACCTGCCAACTGTCATTGCGGACTTTTATATTCGTTTCCGGTTGGGTACTGTTGATTTGTTCTATTTGCAGAAGTCGTATATTAGAGTGTCCGGCTTCTGCAATTTCTTTCTGGTAATTTGTAATCTTTCCCCATCCCCCTAATGGCATTTCCATATTCGATTGTCCCGAACATATCCATACTTCGCCAATCATCACATTTTTTAAATTTACTTTCTTACCATCTGTCAAGGCAATCTCGTATGGTCCTCCGGCAACAGGCGTGTGAACAGTTACTTTCCATTTTCCTGCTTTATCAGCCTGAACCGCATACGTCTTCCCATCCCATGAGGTGGTTACTTTTACAGTTTTCATAGGCTGCGCTTCACCCCAAATGGGAGCATTGGTTTGTTGCTGCAACACCATATTATCAGAGAAAATAGGTGGCAGTACAATTTTTGCAAATGCTGTACCTGACAAGATCAGTAAAATTACAACTAGCATACATTTGTTTTTCATACCCTTTAGTTTTTACTTTGATATACACATTATTTTAGTTTTATTCATTTGTACAAAGATAGAAATCTATACTTAAAAACGCACCCAAATACATGACATTAAAGTATATAGAACCCATAATGACATAAATGGATACATATATGTCACAAATGCAGAACAGAATGTTCTATTTATGTGCTAATTTTGCAAATAATAAAACTTTAAAACACATCATTTAGTATGAAAAAACAATTACTGCTGCTATTAATTTTCAGTATTTCTTTGTATGTTCAGGGACAGAACATACATAAGCTGGCTTCGCCGGATGGGAATATTCAGATTTCAGTGAATCTTTCAGATAAAATCTACTACGATGTCATTTGCCGGAATGAGACATTGTTAAAGCAGTGTCACCTTGCAATGGAAATCGGTGACCAGGAATTGGGAACGAATCCTAAAATGACTAAAGTAAGCCATAAGAATATAGACGAGTCTTTAAAGCCTGTTATTCCATTGAAATTTTCGTCTGTAAGTAATCGGTACAACCAACTTCTTCTAGACTTCAAAGGAGGTTATTCCGTAGAGTTTCGTGCCTTCAATGACGGAATTGCCTACCGTTTTATAACCAATAAAAAAGGAATGATCAATGTGAAGAATGAGACCCTCCAAGTGAACTTCCCTGATAATTATTTGCTACACATGCAACAGTCCGGAAGTTTTAAAACGGCTTATGAAGAAGAATATACCCATTTGTATAGCAAAGAATGGAAATCATCTGCCTCAATGGCTTTATTGCCAATTCTGATTGATACTCAAAAAGGAAGTAAGATATTAATCAGTGAAACATCACTAACCGATTATCCGGCTGTTTTTCTGAAAAGTAATGGCAGCAATGGTATGGTTTCTGTATTTCCCAAAGTACCTCTTGAATTTGGAGAAGACGGTGATCGGAGTGTCAAAATACTGAAAGAAGCCGACTATATAGCACAAACCAGTGGAAAGCGTAATTTCCCTTGGCGCTATTTTGTCATTAGTACAGAAGATAGCCAACTCATTGAGAATACGATGTCTTATAGATTGGCCGAAAAGAACATATTGGAAGATACTTCCTGGATTAAGCCCGGATTGGCAAGCTGGGAATGGTGGAACGGTGCTACTCCCTACGGACCGGATGTTAATTTTGTAGCAGGATGCAATCTCGATACTTACAAATATTTTATTGATTTTGCTGCTAATTATGGTATACCATATATTATTATGGACGAGGGCTGGGCTATGAGTACCCGTGATCCCTATACACCAAATCCTGCGGTAGATGTGCATGAACTCATTCGTTATGGCAAAGAAAAAAATGTAGGCATTGTGCTTTGGTTGACATGGCTCACTGTAGAAAACAATTTCGGGCTGTTTGAGACTTTCGAGAAATGGGGTGTGAAGGGAGTCAAAATCGACTTCATGGACAGAAGTGACCAGTGGATGGTGAATTATTATGAAAGAGTAGCCCGAGAGGCTGCCAAGCACCATCTGTTTGTCGATTTTCATGGGGCATTTAAGCCTGCCGGATTGGAATATAAGTATCCGAATGTATTGTCTTATGAGGGCGTAAGAGGAATGGAACAAATGGGTGGATGTCGACCGGACAACAGCATATATCTGCCTTTTATGAGAAATGCGGTTGGTGCAATGGACTATACGCCGGGTGCCATGCTTAGTATGCAACCGGAAATTTATTGTTCCGAACGCCCTAATTCAGCCAGTATAGGTACACGAGCTTACCAAATGGCTTTATTTGTTATTTTCGAAAGTGGGTTGCAGATGATGGCGGACAATCCTACACTTTACTATCGCAATGACGAATGTACCCGATATATTACTCAAGTCCCGCAGACATGGGATGAAACCATTGCTTTGAAAGCTAAGGCTGGGGAATATGTGATTGTGGCAAAACGTAAAGGAGATAAGTGGTATATCGGTGGCATGACTAACAACCGACAGCAAGAGAGAACCTTTGAATTGGATTTTGACTTCCTGAAAGAAGGGCAATCTTATCGGATGACGTCTTTTGAGGATGGGGTTAATGCTAACCGACAAGCTATGGATTACAGAAAAAAAGAATATACTCTTAAAAAAGGAGATAAAATAATAGTGCGTCTGGCACGTAACGGAGGATTTGCCTCTGTCATTGAGTGATAATCCTATCTTGATCTTTATCCAATCCGGACTGGTTGCATCATTTCTCTCCTTTCATATTGCTTTGCAGGGAGGAGTTTTGGAGTAAGTCCGGATTCGGATACTATTTTGATAGAAATGGCAATCTCTTCGGGAGAAAACATTTATCATGCACTTGAGAATTATTTGTCCGGCATGTATTATCTTTGTGAACCCACTAATGCATTATATCTAACATGAAATACATTTATCGAACATACTTGTCACTACTGTATTTTCTTTGCTTACTATTTTGCCTGCCTTTGAAGGTTCATGCATACAGTTTGAGACAATTTTCCAATAGAGATGGTCTTTCAAATAGTGCTATTCTCTCTCTTTATCAGGATGATCGGGGCATCATTTGGATCGGCTCTTGCGATGGCATGAATATCTTTGATGGAACCGACATATATTTGTATACCCCAATAAGCTCTTCCAAAACCTTACTTTCCGGAAACTTGATAAATCAAATCATCGAATCGGAGAAGGATATATTATGGGTGCAGACTAATTATGGATTGAATCGCTTAGATACCAAGCAACAGACCAGTCAGAGTTTCACTGAATTCAAAGGGCAATACTTTATGGCTAACAATAAGGATGACATGCTTTTTATTCTGAAAGATGATGGCTATCTTTATTATTATCAGCGAGAAGCACAATCTTTCAATAGATTGGAAATTCCCAATCTTGAATTTAGCCATGTACTCTCTATGACTGTAGATTCAAACGATATTTTATGGATATTTACCTCCAATGAAGAGACTCAAAGTTATCGTATTGAGAATACAAAACAGGGGCTGACATTAACCCGTAAGAATCTTTTTACGCATTCGTGTAAATTATACCATGCCTTTGCCGAGAAAGATATGGCTTACTTTATTGACGAAACCTACGCTCTTTACGAATATGATTTTAATAACCGGCAAGCATACTATATAGCTGATCTAAGAAGTCAAATTGAAGTGCATGGGGAAGTATCTTCCATCATCAAGCAAAAAAACGATTACTACATCGGTTTCAAAAACAGTGGTCTCATTGTTCTAAAATATATGTCCTCTCAAAAGATGAAATATCAGATACAGAAAACAGAAATACATTCCGGTATTTTCTGTCTGATGAAAGATAAATTTCAAGATATTGTATGGATAGGAACAGACGGACAAGGTGTATACATGTATTATAATGACACCTTTTCTATTACCAATACTCTTTTAGACACTCCTGTATATCAAATAAGTAATCCGGTTAGGGCTCTTTACTACGATCAGGAGCAAACGCTTTGGATAGGAACCAAAGGAAGTGGGATACTCTGCATTAAAAAGTATACTCCGGATAACAGTATGCCTATGTCGTCTGATCGGATTACACCATATAATAGTGCGCTGGCAGATAATTCCGTCTATTGTTTTGCTCCCGGATGCAAAGATAAATTGTGGATCGGAACCGAAAATGGAATTAATTATTATTCGTACTTAAGCAGGCAATTAAAAGAACTGCCTATCATTGCCAATGGAGAAAAAGTGAAGTATGTGCATTCTATAAAACAACCGAATGATACGACCTTATGGGTATCTACGGTAGGTGAAGGCATTGTAAAAGTTATCTTTGATGCTTCTACTGCTACTCCTACTGTAAAATCTGCTTCCCGTACTGTTATTGATAACGGGCGTATGGCTTCGAACTATTTCTTTACTTCTTACCAGGAAAACGACTCCATACTTTGGTTTGGCAATCGTGGTTGCGGTGCATACCGCATGAATGTAGAGACAGGGGAAATGATTCCGCATCGTTTTGACAGTATTGTAAGCAGTCAGACAGCTAACGACATTTTTGCTATTTACAAAAACGCAAAAGGTTATTGGTTAGGAACTAGCTCGGGGTTGTTGCATCTTGAACAAGATGATTCCTTATATACGAAAGCGGACTTATTTTTAAATAACACTGTACACGGAGTTTTAGAGGACCACCAAGGCGATCTTTGGTTGAGTACCAACCAGGGATTGATACGCTTCAACCCCGAGACTCGTACAGGGCAAACCTATAACAGTGGAAATGGATTGGAAATCACCGAGTTCAGTGATGGTGCTTTCTATAAAGATGTCGTTTCGGAAACACTGTTTTTTGGAGGTACAAATGGTTTTATTTCCATTCAGACAAATGACTGTATCACCGAAGAGTATATGCCGCAAATCACCCTGAAAGGACTGTCTATCTTTGGCAAAGAACACAATATTCATAAGTTTCTTTATGAAAAGGAAGGTAAAACAATCCTTCAACTGGATTACAGTCAAAACTTCTTTCAGCTAAATTTTATGGCTATTGATTACATCAATGGCAACAACTATTCTTTTTATTATAAGCTTGAAGAAATGAGCAACCAATGGATAGAAAACGGAACATCCACCAGCGCTATTTTCTCTAATCTTGCTCCGGGTGAATATTCTTTATTAGTAAAATACAAAAACAATATAAACGGGCAAGAAAGCCAAACACAATCCGTCATTATTCGTATCACTCCGCCGTGGTATCTCAGTCCGCTGGCCTATATGGTATATTTCATTCTATTTGCACTGTTGTGCACTGCAGGGATATATAGGCTCATTTATATATACCGTCGCAAACAACACCGTATGTTGGACAAGATGAACCGGGAGAAGAAAGAAGAAATCTACGAATCAAAATTGCGTTTTTTCACTAATATCACTCATGAATTCTGTACGCCACTGACCCTGATTTATGGTCCTTGTGAGAAGATACTTGCCAATCCGGAGATTGACGCATACACTCAGAAGTATGCAAAGATGATACAACAAAATACTGAAAAACTGAATAATCTGATTTTAGAGTTACTTGAATTTCGCAGATTGGAAACCGGCAATAAAGTACTTTCTATTCAACAGTTATCCGTGTCGGAAAAGGTTAGAAGCATAGCGGAATCTTTCGAAGAACTGGCTGAAAATAAAGAAATGAATTATCAGTTGCATATTTCTCCGGACATTGAATGGAATACGGATATCAGTTGCTTCAATAAGATTGTCAGCAATTTAATATCCAACGCTTTTAAGTACACGCCCGACAAAGGAATTATCACAATAGAGTTGAAAGTGGAAAACCAGTCGTTAATTTTTTGTATATCCAATTCTGGAAAAGGGATAGCCAAAGAAAATTTATCCAAAATATTCGATCGTTATAAAATATTGGATTCTGTTGAGATGAACGGTAAGAATTCTCGTACAGGACTTGGATTAGCTATTTGTAAGAGCATGATTACGCAGTTGAATGGGGAAATCAGCGTAAATAGTGTTCTCTATGAAATGACAACATTCACCGTTACCTTGCCCAATCTTCCCATAACTGAACGGGAAACTACACAAACTACTTATGAAACCGGACTATTACATACGGCTACGGAGGAACCTATTGTTTTAGAAAAGACTGCCATAGAGTTTGATACGGGTAAACGGACCATCATGGTTATTGATGATGATAATTCCATGTTATGGTTCGTTTCAGAACTTTTTGCAGACAAATACAATGTGTGCTCTTTTGATAATGCAAAAGATGCATTGAGCAGTCTGGAGCAGAAGCAACCCGACTTAATTATTTCAGACGTCATGATGCCCGGTATCGATGGACTATCGTTTGCTCAGAAGATAAAGCAACACAAATTATGGAGTCATATTCCACTGATCCTCCTTTCCGCCCTACATCACGAAGACGATCAGGTAAAGGGCATCGAGTCAGGAGCAGAAGCCTATGTTACCAAACCTTTTAACGTGAAGTATCTGGAGAAAATCGTTTATCGTCTCATCAAACGGGAGGCAGACTTGAAAGAATATTATAGCTCTATTTTCAGTTCCTTCACTATGGAACATGGTAATTGTATACATAAAGAAGATCAGGAGTTCCTGGATAAAATGCTCGAGATTATAGAGAAGAATATTGCAAATCCCGATTTACAAGTGGAATTGCTAAGTAGTGAGATGGGGTATAGTACCCGCCAGTTCTACCGGAAACTAAAACCGATAACTGAACAGTCTCCTGCTGATATCATTAAGGAATACCGTCTAACAATGGCAGAACGACTGTTAATAGCCAAGAATCTTACTATTGAAGAGATTATGGACCAGACCGGATTCAACAACCGCGGAACATTCTATAAACTGTTCTCGAAAAGGTATGGCATGCCTCCGCGACAGTATAGAGAGCAACAAAAGGAAAATGTAAAGAAGGAGAAGATATCGGGCATATCAGACGAATAGGGCGTCTGAAACTTGTATAACTTATTATTGGGGCTATACTGCATTATTCTTTCTGAAATTTGTGGGGCTGCAACCTCTGTATTTTTTAAATAGTTTATTTAAATGGCTTTCATCGGTGAAACCTAATTCTGCTACAATCTCACTGATTCTCATTTCGCTATGCAATAATCTGTTTTCTACCAGTTTCAGTTTATAATTCAGTATGTACTGTTGCATTGTTTCGTTTGTGTGTTTTTTAAAGTAACGTCCCAAATAATTCTCTGAAATGCCGAAATGTTGACTGATAGCTTTCGTTTTGATTTTCTCGGATTGATAAATGTAGGTCTGGATATATTGCAGTATACCGAGTGATTTCTCTTCGGAGCATTCATTTACTTGTTCAGGCAGAAACATGGCGATATTGCGTGCAACGACTATTATTATGGTGTTTATCAGTTGCGTTATGATTTCTTTGCTATATAAGTTTCTATTGACGTATTCCCTGATGATGGCTTCAATCATAGGTTTTACGAGTAGTTTGTCTGTTCGATTTCGTAAAATACAGCCAGGTTGGTGGTTGGCATGCTGTAAGATAAATTCTAATCGTTTTATGTTTTCTGTACCGAAAACAGCGGAATGAATGTAGATATCATTGAACTTAATATTGATAAACTTAGTAGTGGAATGTATTTCAAATGAATGTGAGTCTCCGGGAGTTATCATAAATAGGTGTCCGTCGTGATAAGAAAATTTATTATTGTTAATCCATTGGATACCTGTACCCGATAAGATGTAGACCAACTCAAAAAAAGTATGGTCGTGTTCTTTTAGCATTGACTCGTCAAACTCACTGAAACTAATCTCAAACGGTTGATGTAAGTTTTCTCTTTTCATAAGACAAATATAGTCTAAAAAACGTAATTTTACCGATATAACGAAAAGTAATACATAATAATAGATCTGGAAATGGTATAACTTTGCTTTAAATATAAAAAATTGATAGGATATGAACTTTTTAGAACTTACAAAAAAACGTTTCTCGGTGAGAAATTATAAGTCAGACAGGGTCGAACAGGATAAAATCGACTATATCATTGAATGTGCCCGTTTAGCTCCTTCTGCAGTTAATTATCAGCCTTGGCATTTCATGGTGGTAGCCAGTGAAGAACAAAAACAGAATTTACGCAATGTTATAATAGAGAATGGTTCGCACGGGCACCGGTATACATTGTTGTTTGTGCCGATAAATCGATAGCATGGGTACGTAAATCCGATAACAAAAATCATGCGGATATCGATGCTGCTATTGCTACAGAGCATATCTGTTTAGCCGCAGCCGAAATAGGGCTGGGAAGTTGTTGGGTGTGCAACTTTGATCCGGAATTGTTTAAAGCTAATTTCGGGCTGTCGTCCGAAAGATATCCGGTAGCTATTGTATCATTGGGATATATCCAAGAGCAACCTGATCACTTTACTACCCGAAAGGACAAGGATGAAATTGTTACTTTCTTATAAATCCGCATGGGAGGGAACGAATGAAAACAGAGATGGAGAAATGCTTGGCTGGTGAATGGTATGATTGCCATGCTCCGGTTTTTCTAGAACTAAAAGGAAAAACTCACCGTTTGTTGATGAGATACAATTCACTGTCTTATGAACAAAAAGAAGAAAAATATGCGATTCTGAAAGAAATGTTCGGTAGTATCGGAACAGAGGTTTCCGTAGGACATTCTTTTCTCTGCGATTATGGATGTAATATTCATATTGGTGATAATGTTACGGTAAATATAGGCTGTGTGTTTGTCGATTGCAATAAGATTACAGTTGGTAATAATGTACTGATTGCTCCTAATGTCCAGATTTATACGGCAACGCATCCCATTGATTTGAATGAACGGTTAACACCTGTTGAGGCACCGGAGGGAGTTCGATATGTCCGTCATACATTTGCCCTTCCAGTCACTGTTGAAGATGGTTGCTGGATCGGTGGTGGAGTTATTATATTGCCCGGGGTTACTATTGGTAAGGGAAGTGTTATTGGTGCCGGAAGTGTTGTTACCAAAAATGTTCCTGCAAACAGTCTGGCTGTTGGAAACCCATGTAGGGTGATTCGTCAAATCAATAAATCTGAAAAATATGATCCGGCTGGTAGCTTTTGATCTGGATGGTACGATAGGAGATACTATTCCGCTATGTTTAGCAGCATTCAGAGAGGCGACTACTCCTTATGTAGATCATGAATTATCAGATGACGAGATAGCGCGGACCTTCGGATTAAATGAAGAAGGTATGATCAATCAAGTGGTTTCCGGTAATAGTCGGGAGAAGGCATTAAATGATTTCTATGTAATTTATGAAGAAATGCATGCCATTTTATGTCCCAAGCCATTTGAAGGGATGAAAACATTGATCGGGCAATTACATGAAAGAAATGTAATAGTAGTTCTTATTACGGGGAAAGGTATAAGAAGTTGTGATATTACATTGAAACAATTTGGTATGGATGGGTGTTTTGACCGAATAGAAACCGGCTCTTCTGAAAAGAACAGAAAATCAGAAGCAATGAAGGCCATATCATTATATTATGGCTTTAAGTCGAATGAAATGATATATGTAGGAGATGCGGTTTCTGATATCGAGGCATGCTATTCCGTAAAGATACAGTGTTTGTCAGCGGCATGGGCTGCATCGACAGACTGTGAGCAGTTAGAAAAATATAATTCAGGTTATGTCTTTAGTTCAGTTCGGTTATTACGGGATTTTCTACTTTGTTGAAGTACTAGTTTGAACCATAAAAAGGTTACTAAT